>Ga0172367_10000014_pt1 | contig 266462 bp, 361 predicted proteins | sample Lak10m_FD_114542 | JGI IMG/M metagenome (GOLD analysis project Ga0172367, IMG submission 114542) | Freshwater microbial communities from Kabuno Bay, South-Kivu, Congo - kab_022012_10m | ecosystem: Environmental > Aquatic > Freshwater > Lake | place: Democratic Republic of the Congo... | reverse complement strand
TTACCATTGGAATCATATTCTCGTTTATACCAATATCCATTTGAATACTCATAATAGACTTCATTACCATTGGAATCATATTCTTGTTTTATAATTTTACTCATACTATATAATATATCTGTTCACCATCTGAAGTCTCATAATAGATTACATTACCATTGGTATCGTATTCACGTTTACACCAAAATCCATCTGAATTCTCATAATGGATTATGTTACCATTGGAATCAAATTCTCGTTTATACCAATATCCAGATGAATCCTCACAATAGATTATGTTACCATTGGTGTCAAATTCACGTTTATACCAATATCCTTTTGAATTCTCAGAATAGATTACATTACCATTGGTATCGTATTCACGTTTTATAATTTTACTCATAATATATAATATATCTGTTCACCATCTGAATTCTCAAAATAGATTACATTACCATTGGTGTCATATTCTTGTTTATACCAATATCCATATGAATTCTCAAAATAAATTCGATTACCATTGGAATCATATTCACGTTTATACCAATATCCATTTGAATACTCAGAATAGATTACATTACCATTGGTATCGTATTCACGTTTTATAATCTTAATCATAGTATTGTTATTATTTCGGGGTATAAAGGTACATAAAAATTTTTAAACTGATTGTGGTATTTTGTGGTAAATGACTTGTATATATCAAAAATATTTTGTAAAATCTATAAATAATTTATGAATGGGTTGATTACTTCAGTATATTCTTAGTATATTCTTAGTATATTCTTAGTATATTCTTAGTATATTTCTCATTGGTCATTAAGGTATAATTTACGTATTATAATATATTTCATATACCATTGTTTACCACTTATTGCCATTTTACCATATTTCTCTACCACTTTCACCCACCAGATTATTTCATTTAGCATTATACGGGTTAATTATCATAATACTTTAAAAAATGGCACACTTGCTAATAAAAGTATAAAATGGTACCTGAGTATGGTTTATACCGAGAAAGTGTCTTAGGCTTGATTTATGGGGTTTTTAATTACTGATTCAATGTCGTGATTCTGTCATTATATGTTTTTCAGTAGTTGGTATATAGTTATGAATTTGGTTATTTTATTTAATAGTTCTGTTGCGTTTTGATTATCCATTAGGTAAAGTTCTAATGTTTGTGGTGACCATTGATTTTTAGCGTTTCGGTATACGTGAGTTACTATTTGTTTATATATTGTTTCATTATTTAGGTGGTCATAAAGTTCAATGTTTGTTGCTTTAAGTTTTATATTATCATTAGCTTTGCTTGGTATTGTGAATTCTGGTGAAATATTTTTTATTGTATATATTTTAAAATCTGTTTGGTTTATTGACGGTGAGTTGACCAACAGTTTGTTTATAATATTTTGGTTGATTTGATTTCCTTTAAGTTTTTTCATAGTATGTAGTATATCTGCTTACCATCTGAATTCTCATAATAGATTAATTTACCATTGGTATCATATTCATATTTATACCAATATCCATTTGAATTCTCAAAATAGATTACATTACCATTGGCATCATATTCACGTTTATACCAATATCCATCTGAAGCCTCATAATAGATTTCATTACCATTGGCGTCATATTCTTGTTTATACCAATAGCCTCTTGAATCCTCGAAATAGATTACTTTACCATTGGAATCATATTCATATTTATACCAATATCCATTTGAATTCTCACAATAGATTATCTTACCATTGGTATCAAATTCTTGTTTTATAAGTTCACTCATAATATATAATATATCTGTTCACCATATGAATTCTCATAATGGATTATGTTACCATTGGAATCATATTCACGTTTATACCAATATCCAGATGAATCCTCACAATAGATTATGTTACCATTGGTGTCAAATTCACGTTTACACCAATATCCATCTGAATCCTCATAATAGATTCGATTACCATTGGTATCAAATTCTTTTTTATGCCAATATCCATTTGAATTCTCAAAATAGATTAATTTACCATTGGAATCAAATTCTTGTTTAGACCAATATCCCTTTGAATTCTCAAAATAGATTAATTTACCATTGGTATCATATTCTTGTTTTATAAGTTCACTCATAATATATAATATATCTGTTCACCATATGAATCCTCACAATAGATTATGTTACCATTGGTGTCATATTCTTGTTTATACCAATATCCTTTTGAATTCTCATAATAGATTCTGTTACCATTGGTATCATATTCTCGTTTAGACCAAAATCCATTTGAATACTCAGAATAGATTAATTTACCATTGGTATCATATTCATATTTATACCAATATCCATTTGAAGTCTCATGATAGATTACATTACCATTGGAATCAAATTCTTTTTTAATAATTTTGCTCATACTATATAATATATCTGTTCACCATCTGAATCCTCAAAATAGATTTGATTACCATTGGCGTCATATTCACGTTTATCCCAATATCCTTTTGAATTCTCATAATAGATTCTGTTACCATTGGTATCATATTCTCGTTTAGACCAAAATCCATTTGAATACTCAGAATATATTTCATTACCATTGGAATCAAATTCATATTTAGACCAATATCCATATGAATCCTCAGAATAGATTACATTACCATTGGAATCAAATTCATATTTAAACAAATATCCATCTGAATCCTCAGAATAGATTACATTACCATTGGAATCAAATTCTTTTTTAATAATTTTGCTCATAGTGCTAAGGTACAAAAAAAAATGGGAAGGTATTTGAACATTCCCATTAATTTATTTTTAAGTTGTTAACCTATTAATCAAAAGCTGCTTGCATTTTTTTGGTAACTGGGTTAACTTCTTGTTGTACGTATTTGATAATGTTAGGTGTTTCGGTTGCTATTGTTCCATGTTCGCCATGTGTTACAATTGCTTTTCCGTTGGTTTTGATTTTCATTGTACCATTACCCAAATCTTTTGCTTGAATACCATTTGCTGTTAGTTTGTGAGTGTTTGTTGATGGTTCCAATACGATTGTGTTATTTTCAAAATTTTCCATGATTTTTTGTTTTTGATTATTATTATTATTATTATTATTATTATTATTATTAATTATTATTTTACTTCTGTTAATTTATATTTCTTACCTTCAATCTCAACTACCTTACCATTACAAGTACCTATAGGTCGATTATCAATTATTTTACCTTTTGAATCCTCATAATAGATTACATTACCATTGGTGTCATATTCTTGTTTATACCAATATCCATATGAATACTCATAATAGATTCGATTACCATTGGTATCATATTCTTGTTTAATCCAATATCCAGTTGAGTCCTCATAATAGATTCGATTACCATTGGTATCGTATTTACGTTTATACCAATATCCATTTGAATTCTCATAATAGATTTCATTACCATTGGTATCATATTCTTGTTTAATAATTTCACTCATATTAGCTTTGTGCTGATAAGAATTTGAAGTATTGTTCTGCTGTTAATGGTACAATTTCACCTGATGGTTCAACTTCGCTATTAAGTTCCACTAAAAGCACATCACCTTGTCGTTTTATTTCCTTTATGTGAGGTATTAGGTTTTCATGAATTCTAAATGTTGAGGCAACAGCTTCGAGTGGTGAATCTTTATATTGGTCTTCAATCCATAGCCAATGTTCTTTGTTGGTTGTTGTGCACCAACATTTGAGAGCATATAGATTTTCTTCAAGTCCAAGTTTTTCACCAGACACTTCGTGTACTTCATAGATATTATCAAATTCGTGATAGCCCAAAAATTCGCCAGATTCGGAATATACTTTTTGGTTAACGTGTTTTCCATCGGTTGCAATTCTTGTTGCTCCCAATTCGTTAATCATTTCGCTTACATCTATTGACCCGAATACTGTTGCTCTGAATTGTGAGTTTTCAATTTGGAAAGCTTCACGGTATGTGAATGGTTCAACTTTATCGTATTCATTTAGAACCTTTTCAATGAATGAGTCGGTATTCCAACCAGTATTTGTTGAGGTTGTCTGTATTGGTTTAACAAATCGTTCGATGAAACGATTTTTATTTGTGAATATACCTTTAAGGTATTTAACACCATCTGTTATTGATATGTCATTATCGAATGATTGGTTATCGATATTGATATTGATATCTGTATTGAATTTTTTGAAGTTGAATACTTGGCTCATTTTTATTTATTTTCGTTTTTTAATTTATAATGCAAATATATGAAATAATTTTTAATCACCATTTTTTAATTTCAATAAAATTTGGTGTATCATCAGTGAAGGCGTAACCTCTTAATGTATAATCAAATCCGCGATACTCTTGTTCGGCACTAATATTAAAAGAAATTCTATTTTGTAACCAAAAATACTTAAAACCTTCGTTTTCTATAAGTTTAATTATGTTATCTTTTTTTATTTGTACCAAACGACAATTTAATGTTTTACAGTTACAATCGACACACAGTTTTCGTGGTCTAGTATCAATATTAGCCACCTGAACCCATGGCCAAGATAAGTTTGGTCCTGCTGTAGTATCTACGTGTATCTCACCGTTAAATATATTTCGTTCAATGCTTAATTGGTGATATCCAGTCCAATTAAAAAAACCTAACCAAAATAATAATATTGTAATTAAAGGTAAAATTAAGCTTTTATTGGTTGATAGAAAGTGTGTCAACGGCACTTTTAATTTTGTTATCGTAATTTTCATTTTTAAGTTCTTTTGTTATTGTAAAAAACGGATAACCTTTTTGTGATTCATCATAAGCATAGTTCATTAATAGGTTAGTTAGGTTATTATGACTATAATCCCCTCTTCCGTGCCAAGATATAAAGGTTTCGTAACCTGCTGGATTAAACTGGACTAACTTGCAATTGAGTACTCTAGAATTTGCAGTACTTTGGGTATTACCGCCATTAATACAAATTTGTATTGGTCTTAAATCAATCCGATGTGCGATTTTAATAAATGGTATGGTTTTAACATATCCATGTTTATATGAACCGTCTTCATTTAATATTGGTGAGGTTTGACCAGTTCTAGCATCAAAATAGTATGCAAACTCGTAATTATCGACAAAGGTTAAGAATGCTATTCGATACGTAGCTAAACCAATTAAGCCTAAAAAGATTAACGCACCGACAACCACGCCTAAACTAATTAAATTGTTTTTCATTTTTATTTTCGTTTTTTAATTTATAATGCAAATATATGAAATAATTTTTAATGTGCAAAATTATTTTTATTGATATTTTTTGATAAATTCAATCATTTTCTGGTCGTATTGGTTTGGCGGTAATGTTTCCATTTCTTCTGACCAATAACCTTCTTTCACCATTCTATCTTTAACAGCTTTTTGTGGTTGTTCATTGCGTTTTTTGCAAACCCATTCAACTGTTCCATAATAACCTTTGCTCGTGACCAATTTAAAATAATCGATTATTGGAGTTGGTTCATCTGGTTCACCATAATTATCGCAGAATTCTATTGGTTCAGCGTCCGCTACTCCCCAAGCCATGATATCGGAAACATTAACCATAAGTGCTACTGTATATTCACCATTATGTGTTTTAATATTTGTAACCAAGAGATATTCATATTTTAATAACCAAGCCAAAGCTTGTTCTTCGTCATTATTTCTTATTGTTTCAAAAACAGATTCGGTCATTTTAATATTTTTTTTAAGAATAGACACCATGTTCGATTCGTGTCATTACGGTAATGATTTCTTCTTTGGTGTATTCTATAGGTTTATTACCGCCCATTGCTTTGCAAGGTGTGTTTAACCATTCAATTAGTTTATTATAGTCTCCGCTCCAAACATCATAACCCATTACAATAATTTCGATTAAATCTTCTTTACTCATCTTTGTTTTGGTTTAATTTGTCTCTGAAGTATTTCTTCCATAATAACTTGTGTTCTTAACATAGCACCTCTCTGTCTTACAGATAGTTTGAGTTCTAGTGCTAACTGTTCATCAGTCATATTTTTAAAAATGCTTTTCATATCACCAGTCGGCATAATCGCTCCTATAATTATCTTTAGGTGCTTTATAGTTACTAATTATCTTATCTACTAACTCTACTTTAAGTTTAATACCTACTACGGCATTTTCTATACCTTGCTTATCCCAAGAAATTGTTAGTATACCTTCATCCTCGTTGAATGATATGTGTTTCAGTTGTTCTTTTGAGCAGCTATATATTCTATTACTCATTTTTGTTTTGGTTTAATCTTTTGTTGAGATGTACGTATTACAATTAGCACACCATTTACCGTCATACTCTACTTTCATCAAAGTAGAACAGAAATCACAGGCTTCTGGTGGAAAATCATCCATTCTTATGTTAGCGATGGCTAATGCCAATCCTCTTCGCACTCCTTCATCATAGTCTGTATCTGATTTAAATTCACTCATCTTAGATACTAGATGTTGTATAAGTTCTTCTTTATTCATCTTTACAATATTTTCTAATCAAATCAAAAACTTCTGACATATTATCAGTTAGTTTTAATTGTTCATTTCTTTTAGTTGGTAGCCATGCAATAACATAGCCATGATTACCACCGTTTCCAACCTCTGTTACTTTTTTACCATTCACTTTATCCAGATAAATCCATGGTACATTACTAACGCATTCGATTGTAATTCCAATTTTTTCTAATCGATTAATTAATGTTGTTAGTTTATCATAGTTTAATCTATTACTTGAATTGCACATAGTACAAAGTCTTCTATTGGAACCAACCAATCCAAGTTTGGTTGTGTGCCATGTATCCTGTTTACAATGTTCACAGTATTGCCAACCTTGTTCAGTCACATTATAAATAGATTTACGTTTAGCGCTCATTCTTTAACATATAATGTATCCAACTTATCCCACAGTTCGTTATTGAATTCTTCCCATTTATCATCCAAAATTCTAAGACCGAAACCTTTGATTCTATATGGTTTTTCCAAGAACCAATAGGCAAGTTCAATTGATGACCTCATTGTTTGTTCGATATTACCGAACTCGTGGTTATCATTGTACCAATATGTTTGGCGGCCATAATCTCTGAACTCAATTGAGAAGCAGAGGTTACAACCATCATCATAATGTTCAATAACATAATGAATGAAAACATTTTTGTTTTCCAAATCGGTATATGAACTTAGGTCAATCATTATATTATTTTTACAAAGATAGTAATTTTTTTAATATGGTTTCTTGTTTTTTTCGTATCCTAAGAATTTAAGAAGTTGTACAAGTTCTGTGAAAGTTGAGATGTTGAGTGGGGTAATTGACCCATCAATGTAAACCAATTCATTTTCACATTCTACGTTAAAAAATGGTGTTTCTACCATCTGGTTATTAAATCCAATCTCCTCAAGTCTCCAAGGAACTATTCTATCTTCCAGTAGGTCGATGAAGTGTTGGGCGGGGATTTCGGTTCGACCTTGAAGCTTAAGTAAGTGTGGGTTCGTAGGACCTACAACTCCATTGTTCATAGGCATGTCATAACTCCAAAAAACGGCAGATTTTTCAGCGTAAACATGAGACTTTAAGCCTAATTTTGTCCAATCTTCATCAGTCTTAAGTACACAGTAAACGTCTTTTAATTCAGTCTTTTTCATTGTTGTTGTTGATTGTTCAAAAATTTTTTTGTATCAATTCCATTGATTGGTATAATCCAGCTTCAAGAGCTTCTTCGTATGTCTCAAATTCCAATTCATCAAGAGTTTTACCGTTAATGGTAACATAGTAATGTTGAAACCATCTGTTCGTATTATATTGGGAAATTGAACAGACGTGGACGCCATGTTCCTCTCTCAACCATTTTTGGAGTAAGGATTGAGTTGGTGCTGATATTTTTTCTTGGTCATTAATCCATCGAGAAAAAATCATTGCGTGTCGGCATGCTAATGTTTTTTGTTTAAATACACCATCAAATGTACCGAAAGCATAATCGCTTAAATTACATTCGGGGTCAAAACCCTTCTCTTTAGCGAGCTTAGCCGTTTTGAACGATATAAGTTGTTCTTTCATAATCTCTTTTTTATCCAATTTAACACAAATTCAGCACATTTGTTGCTGTTAGGTTGAACAATTCGTTCAGGTTTACAATGTGAATCGTTAACAATGTCATGCAACATCTGTTCGACCTCTTCTCTTGTATACAATTTCGCTTCAATCGGATGAATGGTGATTTCGTGGCGTGGGTTGACTTTAAGTTCAAGTTCATATTTAGGAACTGTCACAATATACTCCACATCAACTTCATCAACACCACCCTTTCTACAATATTCTTTGATGAATGATTTTGGAATCAATGCGCACCCTTGTCCGTATTTATCAGAAGCAGAATGCCATAATTTATCATCAGTGGTTGCTATGATTTTATGTCTCCAATCGTTGTTTACAGCGTCTTTTTCAGCTTGATAAATGCCTACCGATTGACCTATTCCACCTGATATGTAATACCAATCGCCTTCCTTTATCTCTGAATCATCTATGATGTAGAGGTTTTGATTTTGAAGAGACTCTTCTATTGTGGGAACTTCTCCATAAAAAATACCCTTACGTTCGTTATACTTACACAAAGCAATCTGTGATGCTTTATTCGTAGGTAGCATCACTACTTTACATCGTTTTGTTTCCATTGTTTTTAACATTCTAAAAGTTTCTCCAAATATACGAATAATTCTTGATATCTTTCAAGATATAATCGTTCTTTTACTTTCGGATATTCTTTTTTGTACTTATTGAACATTGATGAGTTTGTTAATAGTGAATATTTAACATTAGCTATTATATCACACAACTTAACAAATACCGCCAATTCATTTTCTTTAAGTTCGTTAAAGTATTTTTCTGAATGACGTTCATCACGATTCTTACCTTTTTCTTCAGTACAACAGTAGATTATATCAGCAACGCCATCACCAACCTTATGTTTAATATCGTTGTAGGTTACTCTGGCGTCTTCGATAAGGTCATGACCTATGGCACCGCAAAGCACCTTAATCTGTTCATCGCGATTAAAACCAACTTCATTATAGAATTTTTTGACTTGGTTAACTACCAAATCTAGATGGAATGAATATGGATGAATGTCACCATATTTTTGGTTGCAAACAACGTCATGTTGATTCACTGCAAACTCTCTAAATTTTTCAAAATCGTTATAGTTCATCGTTAACCCAACCTTTTTTTTGTAATTTAATTAAAAACTGTCTAAGTAATTGTCTATCCTCTGTTAAGTCAATTTCACCATCCAAATCATCAAACGCTAATGGCTCATTATTTATTATTCTGATGAACCAATTCTCGTTATCTGCTATGTGTATTACTTTGGAATCTTTCACTCTCTTGTTACAATACTGTAATGACGGCATTATTAATTCATCGTAATCGTTTTCCAATACCTCAAACTCAAACAAACAATTATCGTTTTCAAAAGTACATTTTCTTGAAAATGTCAAATCTTCATCATTAATTAGTAATGGCTCATTTTTCTCTGTTTGGTCTTCTCTTACATACCAAATACCATTAACTTGTATTCTATCTTCCATTATTGTTTTGGTATTAAATTATTAAAATATTCTCGTTCTTGGGTAAAAACTGGTGGTGCTATACTAACCCATCGACTTCTCGTTGACCCATTTTTATCGTAGTTTTCTTTAACGATTAATCGACCTCTTTTAAGTTTTGGGTCAAAATCATTCCAATTAACGCCCTTTTGAAAACACATTTCTTGCATTTGATTGGTGTTTTTACCATTAAGTTCTTTATGACTGTATAAAGATTGTGCAACTGACGAGATACTATTTCTAACAGTATCTTGTTGTCTCCAAATCATGTAATTCTCAACTTCAACTGCTGTCGGAATGGTAAATACGCGACTATCAAACATTGCCAATTTTTTTGGTCTAAGTTGGTTAAACTTAGCTGTTGCCAAACTAGCTGAAATACTCGCCATTTTTTGAACATTACCATCAAACCAAGCTGAGGTTGTTAGTTCATTGAAGTCAGTTAAAAGAATTGAAATCTCATCACTTTGAACAAATGCAAATTTGGCACCTTGAATATTTTCACATAGGTACTTTGCGGTTTCATCCATATCATTCACCAATTTCCAATCAAATGGTCTTTCAAGACCTCTAGTGTATGTGTGAAAAGCTTTTCCGTCAATGCGTATTATCGTATAAGTCCTTCTAGGTAGAAAGGTTCTTGTTCTATTCTCATAGAATTCCTTCATACGGTCACCCAATGAATCTTTTTTATTTCCCATTATTGTTTTTTTTTTGGTTTATGATACAAATATATGAATTATTAATGATATAAACAAAAAAAGGTGAGAAATATTTCTCACCTTTTTAGAATTACTAACTAACTATTTTGATTATTTTGTTTTCGGAATCATTGTTTTTGCAAATTCCGCACCTAATAGGTCTGTTAGTATGCCGTTATTACCTTTACCACTTGAACCAGCAACATACACTTCAGGTAGATTAAGTTTTGCCAACTCAGCAGCAACACCGATTGCTGTTTCTTTTTGAATTTGGGCTTTTTCTTGTGGTGTAAGTCCAGCACTAACCAATCTAGCGTTCTGATACGATTCAGCATCGGCTTTAACTTTTTGTGCTTTAGCTTCAAGTTCGGCAGTCTTAAGAGCAATTTCAGCCAATTCACGTTTAGATTCCTCTTGCTTAACTTTGGTTTCAATTGCGATAAGTGTTTTAACCTGCTCTCGTTCTTGTGCTACACGTTCAGCAGCTTTATCACGCTCACCTTCTGCAAGAATCTTTTGTTGTGCAATTTTTGCGGCTTCAACAGCTTCCATTTCAATTCTCTTCTGAGAGGCAATGTCTCTTTGTTTTTCAAGACGTTTTTGGAATGCTTCTTCAAGTACCAATTGGTCAACGATTACTTGTGAAACGATAACGTTATTCTTGGTAATATCGTGTGGGATTCTTGTTGGAAATCCATCGGTACCGATTCGTTTTTCAACCTCATAGCGTGTTGATATTTCACGGATTTTTCGTTCACCATCTTCTTGAATACCAGTATTAACATATGTGGTATCAAAATATTCTTTCTTTTCAACTGAGAACCCACCATTCTTTAACTGGTCATCCAAAGTTTGTCTGAAATCTGATGCGGCACCAGAGATATAATCTTGGGCTGCAAACATATAGCCAGTATTAATTACTTGTTCACGAACTGTTGGCACCAATGTATTGTTAACAAAGTTCTGTGGGTGTCTGAACTCTTCAGCCAAAACCATAAAACTTTCTGGGTCTGAAGGTATTTGAACTCGTACAGATACCTTTACAGCAGCTTTTACTTGGTCAATAAATCTAATTGGAATACCACCTTTAATAATACCTTCAATACCCTCAGTTGGGTCACCTTCGTCAATAACTTTTACGTCAACGAATTTCTCCCATTCTTGAATCCTAGAAAATGGAATCTTGAATACATATCCAGATTTTGTTGTTACAGCACTCTTAGTACCGAATGGTGATACAACATAATACTGATGGCCTGGTGTGGCATAGAATAAAAAGCTTGGTAATACAATAAGCAATGCGCCAACGCCTAATAGAATCGTTCTAGGTTTCTTTGTCCACATGGTTAAGAATGTTGGTGATGCTGGTAGTTCTTCAGTGACATTATCACCCCATCGGTTTTTACCTTTTTTTGTTTCAGGTTGAAGTCTCAGTGTGGGATGCATCACTGACATCGCAATAGCGAACGCAACCATAATAAATCCCAAAATTGTTAATAGAATCATTTTTCTTTTTTTTTAGTTAATAATTAATTTTAGTTAGTAATTTATATTTCGGATACAAATATATGAATTATATTTTAATCATCCAAGTTTTTTTCTTCTTTCACGTCAGAAGTTTCCAACCAGAAGTCAGTGAATTGTTCTTTAATCCAATCAGCCATATCATAATGCTGATTATATGACACGCTATGTGATGTGTCCCATTTTGTTTGATAAACATCACCAAAATCAGCCGTATCTATTGTTGGTGGGTTCAATGTTTTTTGTTCCCACTTAACCGCATGAATTGAATCAGAATTACGATGTTCAAAAAACGCAACATTCAATTGTCTGCTATAATCTTTAGACTTAAGTGATAAGACATAACCTTGTTCTCTACAGTTATGCCAACGAGCGACTTTGATTTCAGCGCGATAAACATGTCTTTCAGAATCCCAAGATTCTTCAATATCAAACCAACTCAATAGAGCCAACACAGCTTTTGCTGATGGATGCGCACCATCATTCATGTAATCTTTAATTGTTACCATTCTTTTTTATTTATTGTTTTTTTTCTAAAATTAGTTTGATACCATCAAATATCTCATATTGATAAGCATCAGATGGATAAATTGACTGCTCATATTCAACTCTTTGAACATCTTCGATATCGGTTATGGTATAGTCTCTTAATTCAGACTCAATACCGAATAGCAATGGTGCTATTGAATTTAATTTTTCAATAAGTTCTTGTTTTGTTAATTTAACCGTAGCAGTATGTCTTGTAGTTATTTTCATTTTTTCTTACAAATATAGTCAATTAATCTAAACCATCAAAATCCATATCATAATTAACAATTTCAATATAATTATCAATATTCAACTGATTTTGATTACATAAATCAATGATTTTTTGAATTAATGTTTCAATCTTAGCTTCAACACTGATTTTATTTTTGGTGTAGTCAATCAATTCAATTAGAATTGCTAAAACGTTTTCAATATTATCATCAGACTTTAGTTCTATGGATTCTTCAAATGTTGAATCTTCAGTTGTATCATATAATTGAACTACAACATAACCTTCATTGTCAGTATCATCCGTTTCAATTTGTACCCAACATGCTTTGCTACCGACAAAGATTTCATAATTGATAGTATCGGTTTCGCCACCATGAATAACATAATTAATCCGTTGGTTCTTTAACAGATTAACAATTTCTGATTCAACATTATTTGAAATTTCTCTACTTGTCATTTTACGTTTTTTTTAGTTTATGGTACAAATATACGAATTATTTTTCAAACTCAGTTACAATCAATATGGAAATCCCAATAATAATCGGTATTCAACTTGCTTTTTGGGATTGTATCACCAATTTCAACGCAAGAATATTCACCAAAATTAAAATATCCGTAATCTGAATCATTAAATGCTACCATATATCTAACCTTTCCACTCGCAAAAAATGAACCTTCAGTTATTATTATTTCCTTATTGACAACAATAACAGTATCATATAATGTCCATGGGGTTTCATCGGCATTTTTTGGTGGCATATAACATGAGGACAGACCTATTGAAATTAAAAACAAGCATATTAATATATTCTTCATAGTCATATTATTTTTTAAAACCGATTTTTCGTTTACCGTAAGTGTGATTTTTCAGGTCCATTATTTTATCAAAACATTTATGTTTAATGACATCGATGGTTTGACCTTTAAGGTCTTGTACCATTGAATCAAGTTCATCTGCGGTAATAATGTCACCAATTAGTTCCGTTATGATATTTTTAACGGCTGTTTCTTCTTGAATACCTTCAATATTAAACTTATATTTGAATCTTGATGGTCTATCTTTAATTGCGCTGGGGATTCGGTCAATATAGTTAGTGGTGCCCAGATAAATACAATTATTGATTGATAAACTACCATCCATAGCCATTTTCAGATATGACTCCTTACCGTTAAACGGGAAAATGCTATCCATTTCTTCAAAAATAACAATGAAAGGATTGTCTTGTATTGCTCTGACATCCATAACAAACTGCCAACATTTCTGAAGAAATTCGTAATCGTTTATAAAAAAAACAATAGCTTCATGTTTTTCGATAGCATCACAATAATATCGCTTAAGGATTGTGCTTTTACCAGTACCTTCAATACCATACAATAAGATACCGATTTTATGATAATAACCTAAAGATTCAATTCTATTTTTAATATCGTTATCAAAAAAGGCGTTGAACAATGCATCTAATTTATCAGCATCAGGGAAATCATGTTTTTTAATGGTTTCAGTATTTTTATCACATTTCACTAAAACACGACTATCTGGATAAGGTAGATAATTTATATGATAGACACCAGCATCCAATTTATTTGTTGTTTTAATTGTGTCTAAGTTATTGTAAGCAATTTCACCATCCTCCAAATAATTGAACGATTTTAGACCATAGGTATTGTTATTTTGACGCATTTTAATTTATTTTTTTAATCATTTTCTTTATCATAAGGGTCGAAACCATTTATTTGGTAATAAATGTTTTGAAATTCATGTACATATTTTATTTTCTTAAGGAACCATGTTGAACCATCGTATTCACTATGGCTCATGACCCACCATGACTTACCATCTTTTTTAAACGCAAGTTCCCATGTACCATCTATCCAATATTTAAATTCATCATTATAATGAAAACCAGCTTTTTTAAACCAGTCTTCAGTTAAAGTTATTGGTTCACAATCTCTAAGGAAAGTTCCTTTATCGTCAATAATCCAGCCGCAATTTGTTTCTGGCTCAAGACATGCGTGATAAATATCAGTAACTGTTATTATCGAGCCGTCTACTGTTGATTTAATTAGATTTCCGATTCTAATTTCTTCTGGTCTAATATGCGAGTTCGGTACCATTATTTCTCATAAATTTTCATGATGCAGAATGTATCCCACGAATGGCAATATTCGTATAACCATTTTTCAGAACAATTAATCATATATTCTTCAGCTTCTTCATAGGTTTCAAAACCTTCTTCTGGGTTTACGTGAGATTTGGTTATATTATGACTACCAACATTGCCTGTTTGCCATAACTGCATGATGTAATACGCTGATTTCATTTTTTTGTTATTTATTTATAATTTCGATAAATTTGTCAATTACCGAGACCAATTTCTGAAATTGATTTTCTATCATAATTCTAACAATTTTGATTCAATTTTAATATTTTCTATGAAGAAATGTTGTTCGTCATCTTCACCAAATATAACAACCGATGACGGAATTATGTGACTATCAAGAGCTTTAAGCTCAATATCACTAAGTGGTTCATCGTCTGTCAAAACAGTAACTGTTAATATATATTGTTTTGTCATGTATTATGAAAATTATCTATAGTATTCAAAAACTCTTTAACTGAACAGTGTTTCATATTGGTAATGTCAACGTTACTATCCGTATCATCTATAATATGCGGAAAAGGAAACGCTGTGAATATACATAAATTACCTCTATTTCTTAAACGTATATAATTTCTTACGCTTAAATTACTTCTAAGCAACTTCCAGTCTTTCTTATTTTTTGGTGAGCAATAAATCATTTATTTCTTTAGCTGACGTTCTAATTCACAAATCGCATTATATAGTTCTGTTTGGTCATTTGTACCTTCAAACCGCAAACTTACAACTTTTTCGGCAGAATTCCTAACCTCATAATGATTAATAGCTTTTTTAACAGCATTCCATATATCATGTGCATCACTTTCATTACATGAGAATCCCAAGTCGTTTGTCGCTTGATAGATGGCAGCTATCGCTGGATGAATTGTGTATGTTTCTTTTTCCATTTAACTTTTAATATAATCGATTAATGCATTATGTTCTGAAACAATTTGTTCTGCAAATTCTCTATCTATTGCACCAGCACTGACAATCTCATAGGTTTCTTTGTCGTTATGGTAATCATATTCAATAGGTTCTTCTGGTACAATTATTCGGCACCAGCAGTCCTCACCTGTATGACAGGTATCGACTTTCCACCTAACTATTTTGGCTTTTTCTTTTGCTTCTTTGTATGTCATAGTTTGTCAAGTAACATTACAGCCAAACTAAACCACTCGTCAAAAAATAAAATTAATGGTACTATGCCAATAATTGTTGCAATAATGGTTAGTGTTGTGGCTAACCATGCAAGAAAACCTATAATTACCGCTAATTCTTTCATATTGCAAATATACAAATTATTTTTTAAATAATTACCATTGTTCAGCGGCCCTACGATAATTTTCTTCAGTTACCTTATCCAAATGTGCCGCAATATCATTTAAAGCATCCGCATCTTCTGGCCTTAAGATTATTTCAGAATACGCACCGTAGTTACTTTGCCAACCAAAAATATATTTTATTGCATACCAAATCCTTTTGTGAAGTGGTTTGTTTTGTTCAACATAAACATTACAATAAACTTCGTTATCATCAGAATCATAATTAAACGTGATAATATGATTCCCTGAGCTACATTGACAATTTAATAATTCTTTTTTAATCATTTTTCAAAGATATGAAATTAAAGTTACCCTCCAAAATTTTTATATTATAACCGTGTTTCTCGGTATTTTTAATAAACCCATTTAAAACTGACGAACCATAACTGGTTGCACCGTAAGTTTCTTTGTGGCATTGATATATTGAACCAGATTCGCCATGAAAATAAAAGTTTGTGTCATCTTCTGTCACATCCACAATACCACTATTCATTTGCCAATAATCACCACCTAAATAGCCACCATACCAACTACCAAAAACTTTATATAATATATTATTATTTTCTTGTGGTATACTAATAACGCACCATCGGTCAGGAGTTTCCATAGTAATTAAAGGTTTAAATGTTTAATAGCGTTTTTTAGGTACATATCTATATTTTTTCTACCAACAGGATTCTGCGAATGTACAACAAATTCTGGCAACTTCAAATTATTTTCTTCACAATAATTCACCAACCATTTAGCACAATCTAAACCAGTTTCTTCAACGCCTAATTGCTCTGAAGAAAAACTTTCCCAATCATCAAAATCGATTTGATAATGGTCAGTTGACAAATCATGGTCAAAAGATATTAAATCTGGAAAATCATTATTTTTAATGTATTCCACAAATTCCAAATAAGACCTAACTAAAATCCAATTATCCTCCAAATATAGATGTTTACTTTCATTTGGTACCAAATGAAAGGCACCAATAGGTTCACGTATATCATCTAAAAATAATTTCCTCATCGTTTTCGTTTGGTTTTTGGTTCGTGAGTCAAAATCATTGACAGTACGCCAGACGCTGTTATTGTACATCCAGTTATTACGCCAGCAAATCTAGCATCTTGTTTATATATTGGCATTGTTTGCCATCTACCATTGACCATTTGAAGTTCTGAAGCTGTGAAAACGGAACCGATTGTCAAAGCAACGCCACCAGTTGTGACAACTATTCCACTGGTCATAATATCTTTCTTAGTATCTTTATCCATGCTTTGAGCAAAAGCAAAAATTGGTAGTAAAAAAGATACTGTTAATAATTTAATAATCTTTTGGCACATATTGTATATTTATTTTTTTGGTTATTAAACCTAATCGTTCAAAATGTGGTAGCATATCAGAATCTGGATTGTTAAATGGCTCTCGGTCCCGATAGTCATTCCACCAGTGAAACGCAACTCTGATTAAATCATCACCACAAAATATTTCGTCAACTGTATTGTATCTGGTGTGACAAAATATTTTGCCATTATCTTCAAACAAAGTTGCGGTACCAGACTTGCTGAAACCATTAAAAACAAAACCTAATTTGTTGTCTGACGTTAAATTAACGCCAGAACAAGTTAAACCGTTCTCTAACAAGATGCTAACTAATTCAACAATATCTGTACATTTTTGGTTCATGTTGTTTCAATTTCAGTTTTTAATATTATAATTTCGTTTAAATTATATATTATGTTGTTCGTTGATTTGATATAAAAGTTTAACTTATAACCTCCCCATTTATGATTAACCGTGGGTTTATCGTATGTTGGTGGTTCAACCTTAACCGACACATCAGATAGATATTTATGGATGTTATAACCTGTTACAGCATCAAAATGTACTGTATGTTCAATATGAACATCTGATATTTCACCAATGGTTTCACCACCATATTTGGATTTGTATAGAAATTTTCTACCAACCAAATCACGCCTAAGTCCATATCTTATGTTTTCAAACCAATCCATTGCACAAATATACAAAATATATTTTAATTAAACAAAATTTTCCCCATATTTATTATTATGGGCGTTAACCGAATTAGACATATATTAAAGGAAAATTTAAAAAAAACTGAATCTTATGGTCGAACAGAATCTTTTAATGATTTTGTTCAATACTGTAAAGATTACTTAGAATTAACTGATTTACCTAAAATAGAATTAACAAAAGACAAGTCTAAAACTAAGACTTATGCGCATAATGACATTGTTAATGATGAAATTGTCGTTTATATGGGTAATCGTAGTCTGGGCGATGTTATGAGAAGTCTTGCCCATGAGTTGGTTCATTATCAACAAAAACAAAACGGTAAGCTAAAAAACGATGGTACTGATGGTGAAACTGGTTCAGACATCGAAAATGAAGCTAATGCTATTGCTGGTATCATTATGAGAACCTATGGTCAGGATAACCCACATATATTTGAATCAATCGAAAAAATCAAACCAATTATCACCAATTAAGTTTTGTTCAACGAATTGACGTAATTGGAAATCATTCAAAAAATATTTGATTTCATAGTGCCGATTTGACAAATAAATGGTTAATTTAGCCTTGTTTACTAAATATGGTTTATCATCATCACTATATTTAACAGTAAACTTATTGTGATTTTCGGCTTCCTCTAAAGTATAAGAGTTGTAACCATTACTAAAAGCACCATCTTTAATTGTTAAACCAAAAATGTTAATAGGTTTAAACCAAGAATATTCTTCGTTGTTATGTTCTTTTTCAATTTCACATTTAACAACATGATTTTTGTTAATTTTCATTTTTTTAGTGGTCTTAAAATGTTAAAAATGTCGATTATCTGCAATATCTCCAGAAAAGATTTTAAATCGGCTTTGGCCAATTTTCGAAAAAATACAACTCTTTCATCAATCGGTCTTTTTGTGAAAGATTGAATTATTTCGTCATCAGTGACCTCAAACTTTAATTGTATACCGTTAATATTCCGTTCTATTTCCATTTTCAGTTAATATTATCAAAATTTTCAAATAGATTAATAGCAAATGCAATCGACATTGCCAAAGATATTACAAATATGTCAACTCTAGCGGTGAAAAGCGCGGAGTACGTAATGCCAGAAAATAGTAAGGCTAAAATTCCAAATATTGTTGTCATTGTCCCATAGTAATAATTTTTCAATTTACCACCTCTAAATTTCAGCCACTTATCAAATTTTGGAAACATCATTGCTCATATTTTGGAAAAAAATGTACATCGAATGATTTACCTCTGGTTTCACCACCCATATTATCTATTTCTTCACCGTTATAAGTAACCTCATTGACAATTTCATGACCGACAGATAAGTCTTGTCCCTCATCTTCGATTAGAATGTCTTTTAACGTCAATTTAATATTTTCAATGTCAAATTCGTCATCGTCACCCAATTCAATTGTACCGTCAAAAAACAATCCCTTTTCACTATTTAAACAAACTATTATATTATCTTCGGTTGGTTCAAAATACAATTCATCCAAGTCAAATGGGTCTCCATTCAACTCACCTAATTCACCTTCATATATCACTTCATCAGTATCAACATCGATTACTTCAATAACAGCACCATCTGGATGTACACCATAAGCATGTACTAAATCGTCCATTTCGTACCATTCTAAATTTTGGATACCGTTTTCACTATCATAATCCAACATATTCATGTAAGCATCATCTGATAATGTACCAGCAGTTAATTCACCCCCATAACCATAAATTTTAATTCTAATTGTTCTCATATTTTAAAATAATTAATTAATCAAAAAGTGTATCAATCCTAACTATTGAGTCATATTGATATCGGTACAAATATTTTGTTTGTAACAAATCATCTAACTCAAATAGTCTTTCAGCTTCAATATCCATATGGTCTAGAGTTGTTCTTTCTTTGTCCTTATAGAAATGTACTCGCCAAGTTTTAATTTTTTTTTCTACCATTTGTCAACGTCTGTTAAGTCCAATTCAGTTTTAGTTAAATGTGAACGCACTTTTACAGCCGTTCCAATTCCGTTTGGTGTAAATATGAAATCATACAAGCCATATTTTCCAAATATTTCTTTTATTTTCTCTTGCCATTCTTTAAGTTTGACTTCTTGTTCTTCGACTAATTTAAACTCCATTACTTTAATATTTTTGTTTCTCCTAAATATGCGGCACTTACGCCATTTTCATTTATAACACAGAATTCTGCCGATAAGACTTCCAACCTATTAATTGTTAAATTATCACAAAAAAAACCATGTTTATTAAATGGGTCATATTCAATTTTTGCTGGTAGTTTATCAATTGCCGTTGTACCCATACCAGATTTTCTCAAGTAGCCAACAATAAAGGCGTGAACATTTCTTTGTTGTTCTTTGATGGCTCTCTTTTTACCAGATTGGTTAATTAAAAATCTAGGTTTTGACAAACATAATCTTTGTGCGTGAGCAACGACCAGATTATCTTGTTTAATTGAGTACCATTTACCTTTTTTATGTAGGTTTCGATAAACTTTAATTGGCTTATCGATATCTATTGACCTATTTTTAAAGGATATGATTATATTATCATTGGCTTCTATCATAATGCAAATATACAAAATTAAATAGGTAATACAACGTTTTCTAACGCTTTTTTTGAAATGTGTGTGTATATTTCTGTAGTTTTTGATGATGAGTGCCCTGCTATCACTTGAATTGTCCGAAGGTTTGTTCCGTTCTCCAACAAATTAGTAAAACATGAATGTCTCAGGCTATGGAATGACTTATCATTATCAATATATTTTTTAAATATTCTTTGACAAGAACCTACTGAATATGCTAATGTGAGGATTGTTCTATGTTTAATATTTGTGATTGTTTCAATTTTTTGTTTTAGAACATCACCGTCAATAACACGAGGTAGTTTCTTTTCTTTTTTAGGACGTTTGAAACTTACTTTATCATATTTTTTGTTCAAACCGTACTTATATAAGAACCTGATTGCGTTGATAACTTGGTTTTGTTGTGATATAGACGTGAATTTATAATTATCAATGAAATATTGGAAATGTTTTGAATTACAATGGATTATTTGTATATCGTTTAAACTATCTAAAAATTGCTTGATATAGCATAGATATATATCACTAGTTCTTTTCGAGTAATTCAAAAATATAAACTTTTCAGTGCAAATCTTTATAATTTTTTGGTTTTTAGCCATATAACTTATTGATAATTAATTGATTATAAATTATTACATATATATACTAGTTAGGCGTAATGCTACAAACGCCTGAATCTAATCGTGTAAACTATTTGGTCAATTAGTTGCCAACCAAATGAACCGATTGAAAAACTAATCCAATCATTTGTTTTGAACCCGAAGTGCCATACTAAAAATGCCACAGAGCAAAGTATTACACTAATTGTTAATCTTTCATACCATCTAATTTGTATCATATTTTTTTGATTTAAAAGCACATACGCCTAACAATATGTATAAAATATAGGCTGTTTTAGTGCAGGTTTATACTTTTCTACTTTCTATTTAATTTTGTGTAGGTTGATAAGGCAGTAGTTCCTATCCGCCTACATTTCATACATTTAACGTTAGCACCAATTTTAGCGAACCTTATCATCACGTTTAGCCGTGAACCGTACATCACCATCTAAATAACTGATAGCATTCCAAAGGTCTTCTAAAACAATAGTGCCTAATGGTAACAAATTACCTTTACCATCTTTTAATCCCGAAAGATAGATGGCTAATGATTTTAGCGATTCTGTGCCTACTTTTACTTTTTCTTGAACTGGTTGATTTTCCATAATAAAAACTGGTGCTAACATTGGTTTTACGCAAGTGGGGGTTAGCGTTTAAACCCAGCTTACGTGCTTTTAATAATCTTTTGTGCAGGTTGAAAGTTTTGTGCTATTTAGCCCCACCTACGTAAAGCCAAATAACGTTATAAGTAATAAAATAAAAATTATCTATATCTTTCTTTCATAATGCGTTGTTCTGTTTCTAAACTTTCTTTAAACCATTTAGATAAAAAAAATCTTTCCTTATCTGTCAATGTATTTATTTCAGTTATTGTCATTTTACCAATTTTCATCAGTATAAACATTTCTTCCGATTTTTTTTGTTCTTCGTCCATATTTTTATTTTTTAATTTGTATAATTTTTATTTTACATACTTATAACAGCGTATAAAAAACATTAAAACGATTTTTTATACACAAAACGTTAGCAGAAATAAAATTGCCTACCCAACCTTTGTACACTCATCAAGGAAGCAATTATCATTCGTTTCTTCAAACCAAACTACCTTACCAATAATGTGCTGTACTGTTAAGATAGGCTTAGTTCCTTTATCAATTCTTACTTTATCACCAACGGCAATTTTACTATCTGCTAACACGGGCTTTGCATCAGCAGGGGTTTGGTTGTTTAAATTTACTTTTGTCATATTATGAAATTTTAGTTTTTCAAATCAAGTTTAGTGCTTCTAAGCCCTGCCGAACGCAAAGCCCGAAAACGTTATAAGTAATGTTTAAATTTTTATGAATTTTATATTCGTTCCTCAAAATATTCATCCGTTTCACTTCCACTATCTTCCCAAGGTGTATGATTCCCTACAAATTCATCATCAAATCCCCAATCATTAAATCCATCAAACCTTTCTTCTAATGTTGGTTCATTCATTTTTTTCAATAGGAAATCAACAAAGTTTAAGCAGTCAATAATATTCCCATAAACTTTTGTATTAGGATGAATATTGTTTCGTTGAAGTTTTTGATACATTGTTTCGTTATCAGTAACTTCATCTTCGTAAAAATTAATCCAACGATGACCATCACCGTAATCAAAGTTAACTCCAAGTCGAGATGCACTCAACAATCTTTTTGTAGTTCTATTTATCATATTAATCATTTTTTATAAGGTATAAAAATTTAAACACATACTTATAACAAAGTGTAAAAAACATTAAAACGATTTTTTACACTCAACCGTTATAAAACATTTCATTTAACAATTTTCATAACCCTCCAATGTCCCTTAATTGTTCTAACATCAAAAGTATATTCGTTATAAATTGGATGTATTGATGTAATTACCTTCCATTCTCTACCATACCAAGATAGGACATTATATTTCTTAATGATTCGTATGATTTCACTTTCAATAATATCTTTCCATTCTGTAAATGACTCAAAAATAATCGAATCAATTAAATTATTAATTTCGGTTTGGAGTAAATCCCATCTTTGTTTTACTCTTTCTTTTTTTTTACTCATATTATTTTAATTTATGAAACGTTTTATAACAAATATTATAAGTAATTACACGAGTAATGATTTGTAATGTGTAAAAAATTCATACCCATCATTAAAGTCGTTATCCCCACCAACAACTTTACAATAAATTGTGTCATCTTCTGTGAAATAATATAATACATTTAATACGTGCGCTCCAATTTGAACAACACCTTTCTTTCCATTTGTTTCAAAATAAGTTTCCATAATGAATTTTTTAATTGTTTGTAACTACTTATAACAAGGTGTATATGTAATTTCCTTGTCTTTCTATTATACGTATTTGGTTAGGTAAATGCTCTCATATCTTTTTATTTTAACTAATTTATAACAACAAATATAAGAAATAAATTTTGAAATAAAAAATTTACTTCCCATATTTGCAACCGTTAGCGACAATTTAACCACTTCGCTAACAACTCTGCTTGTTTATCACTAATTTCAAACTCTACAGTACTATTTTGAGTTTTCACCGTAAATTTTACTCCGTTATCATTTTTCACTCCATCAACAACAGTTTCTACACTTCTAATTTTAAAACTGTCGCTTTTTTAATTACAAAAAAACATTATCCGTTTTTTCAAAAAACCACAATCTGGCTTTGGTTGATAATGCTGAACTAATGTCCTTTGGTTCAAAACCGTTGCCAGTTATTGTATCAAGTTCTTCTTTAACAACATCTTCAAATATCCAACGAAGATAATTACCAGTACTCTTTCGTGATATATCCATATGGTTTTCCCTAAGATAATCAAGCCCTTGATTTAACCTTGATTCAGTCAAAAAATTATCAACCAGTGAATCTATATTGCTAACTCGTTCAATGTCAATTGGTACTTTGGTTTTGGTCTTACTGCTTTGGTGTTTCTCACCTTTAGATTTAAACCAAAACCTAGAATCACCCCAACCTTCAGTAACACAAACAAATACCAAACCCTCACCAGTACCAGATACCCCAAAAGATTTACCAACTGGGCATTCATTCTCAACACTATCAACGTAGTCAGAAATCAGTTCAGCCGATTCACTAACATTATTAAAATCAATGTCAATAACGAAAGTTGGGTAATCTAAAATGTTATATATCTTTTGCTCAGGAATTTTAATATTTTTTAATTCAGAGTCTTTCATCCATAAACCATCAATCTTAATCGCAAAAATAACAAACATTTTTTCAAGCTCGTTCAGGGCAACACCTTTTTGAATATTACCGCCACACCATTCACCATAGACTTGAATAATCTTATAATCAGAAACGCTACCGTTCCGTTTAATTAAATCGAATATTTTATTAACATCGATGGTTGTAACAAATGTAGCAAACCCAGCATTATCTTTTAATGGCGTTATTATATTTGTTCTGGATTGAACTTGAGTTTTGATGTTACCATGCTCATTTTTCAATCGAATTATTGACGCATTCGTACCATGTAATTTGATACTGCCACGAAATTTTAACGTTGGTAGAATGCCTTCAGTCTCATCATATATTGGTTCACCACTCTCAGTTGTACCTCTAAATCTAATACGATGATTAACCTCCTTAATTACAGTTCTGAGCTGTTCAATTGAAGGGAATTTATAAACTTTTTCAGTCATCATGATTAATCTTTTTAGTTGTACAAAAGTTCTATCAAGATTTTAAGGTCTTCATCTCTGTCAGATTCTTTTTTATATATGAAAGAATCATATACATTATCTGTCTTGCTAATAACCATCTCTATCGAATACCCACCAACTTTACCCTTATATGGTCGCTCTTCGAGATTAATTTCTTTTGATTCCATTACGAAATTATTCAATGCCTGATTTTTAAACTGACTATTCATAGTTTTTTTTAATGAAACAAATATACAAATAAATTTTTAAACTGGCAAAAACCATTCAGGTGTTTCGCGATTTTTCCAATCACAAAAGGATTTTTTGTGAATTCGATAATATTCACGATATGAAGAAACTGCATCACCAATTTTGCATTCGTCTGGCATAGCCAAAGCAAATGGCGTGATATTACCATATTCAGGTAACTCAGGTAAATTAATCATGCACCATTCAAGAATGTCTTGGCTTTTGTGTCTTTTACCATATCGATATGTGTACTCTTTACAAAGAGCAAGTCCTAAATCACAAAGCCAAACATAATTTTCAATACAGGTTCTTGCCCATATACTACATGGATGATTCTTATGCGATAAACCATATGGTGCCGCACCGCCAGTCATCCAATGGACACCACACAAAATTTGGCTTGTTTCCAATATCATTTTTACGCAATGTTTGTCATTGTGATATTGCGCACATTTGGTTGTATCCAAATCCAATACAAAAATATTCATGCTTATTTTTTTTTAGTTAGTTAAACAAAAATAAGAATAATATTTTAAACAACCAAATTATTTTCCCAATATTTTGTCTCTGCTCCAGTTAACCCCACGTTCAAAGATTGCCGATTCTTTTAGATTTAACCCGCCAAATATTTGAGCCATTGAAACTTCCTTATCTGTTGGTAATTTGGCTTTTTCTGTTAATAGAACAATAATTTCGTCAGCAATGGTGTTTGCTAAATTATCATCTTGAATGTGATTTGTTAATATTGAAAGTAGTTCGTTTTTCATAATCAATTATTTTTTTCCGTACATTGCACTGTCTAAGTGCTTATTAAATGTTTTTGCCAAAGCAATTATTTCCCTAAGTTTAACACTATCAACTTCAGTACCGTCACGTTGCGCTTTAATTAAAAAACGGTTAACTCTAGCCCAAGCATTCTTAATATCATTAAGCGCCAACATCGCTGAATGTAATTCGGTCTTAACCCCATTGTTTTCAGCAATCAATGACTCGATTTTCGTCTTGCCAAACCACTTAGATTGTCTTTTTGCTTTAGCTTTTGGTTTGGTGTTATCATTGTCGATTGACAAATTATTATATGCATTTAATAAGTAATCATCGTTAAGAATTATTAAATCAAATACTTGATTAATAGATTGTAAAATATTTTCTGGTAAGGTCTTTGACCCAATCATGGACTTAACCATTACCAAATCATGTGACTTTGTAAATGAATTTTTTAATAATTCATTAGATTCGATAATAAATAAAACTTTATTTAAATCAAACTCAACGATATTTTCTTTTACTGAATCCATAGTTCACGTTTTAAAGTTATGATACAAATATAAGAAAAAAAAATCGATATTAACCAATTCCCAATATAGAGCGTATCTTAGCCAATTCTTCAATACTAAAAAGATATTGACCACCCTCGTCATTAGTTTCTTTATTTAATTTTTTTCTAAACAAAGAACGTTCAGTCGCTTGTTCACTAGGTGATAGATTATCGTAATTTGGGTTTAAAATTCTAATAACACCAGCTTGAGATGGGGCTGTTGGTTTCTTTTCTTTATTTAAATCGTTTTGAACATCAGTATACCATTTACTGAATTTTTTAGTGTCCTTCTCACCGATATCTTTTTTTTCATCTTCACCTATTAAATCCCTTATTGGCGTTTTAAGGTTCTTTTTTAAAGATTCGTAAAGGTGACTGATTTCAACGTCACAATTAACATTAATAGGTCGTAACCCCTCTTTTAAAATTTGAGCAATAAACTTCTTATCTTCCATAATAATATACCTTTACATATAAATATGTTGAGTTCTTAGTTATTGCTCATTATTTTGGCTAATGTTTCATCATCTAGATTTTTTGAGTTTAAATTAATATAAACATCCCCGTACCAACAGAATATTGTATCGCCAAAATATTTGTTTTTAAAGACTTTGCTAACAACTAATTCATCGATATTCACATTTGCCAATATCGGATATGACTCGTTTGGGAATGTTATTAAAATAGTTTTTCGCATAAGATTAACAAATTAATTCTTTAGATGTAATAGCTTTTAATTTTTTCAACACACCTTTCTCAATCTGTCTGATTCTCTCCCTTGTTAATGACATATCATCACACTCACTCACCTCTTTAAGTGTCATAGGTATGTTACCATCAAGACCATACCGTCTAACAATAATCGTCTTTTCGATTGGTTTCATGTTTTCCAATAAACCCATCAAATAATCACCATTATCCGAATTATCCAAATAATCTTCTGGTGTCAATTCATCCGAATCAAATAATATATCATGATAAGTCGAGCTATCTTCATCATTACTAATTGGTGAATCCATGGAAGTGAAGCCAAGTTCAACCAAATCAATCATTATTTTTAGATTTTCAATTTCCTTATCTGTTGATGCGGACTCAATTAGGTCATATACCGTTACAGGTCTACCCAATTCCTGTTCCAAATCAGATAGTTGTCGTTTGACATTTCTAATATTATCAACCTTATTGATTGGTAATCTTACTGTTCTTGAATTATTAGATATGAATTGTCGTATATTACGAACAATCCAATATACCGCATAAGTAAAAAACTTATTACCCATCGTAGGGTCAAATTTTTCAGCAGCCTCAATCAAACCAATATTACCCTCATTAATCAAATCCTCAATGTAAACACCTTCGGTCATATATGATTTAGCCACAGTTATAACAAATCGTAGATTTCTACGTATTAACTCATTTTTAGCATCTACATCACCAGCATATGCTTTATATGCACATTCAGCTTCAGCATCAGCACTTTCGAAAAGTTTAATGTTATATATATCTGAAAGATATTGTTTAAGTACACCATCACGATTAGTGATGCGTTTTTCTGTTGTATACAGGTTCGCCATATTAATTACGTTAATTGATTTTTAAATTATAAAACTAAGTTTGATTATGCAAATATACAAAAAATAAGCCCGAAAAGCAAGCCAATTACGAAGGTTTTTATCGAAAACTTCTTCTTGTCTTTAAACTCACCAGAAACTAATAACGCTCCCCAGATTCTTTTGCTGGCACTCCCAATGAGTACTTTGTTAATATCACCATGAGCGTCAATAGTTTGCCGCAACGCCCCATTGATTTTTTTTAACTCTAATTGTCGTACTCTTTTAAGTTTATCAATCGTATCTAAATTATCCTTTTCATATTCATCAACAAAGGACAATATATCAGCTATATTTTTTGTATCTCCAGAAAGTAATTCAGTCAATGAATCTTGTAACTTTGACCTTCTGGATTTAAAACGCTTCACCATATCAATAAATATGGTGAACTTATTGTTAACGTTTTAAGTTATGGAAGGTTTCCAAGAATATTTCTTTTGATTGTTTTTGTGTCCAACAATCAAAATTATCATTACCCAACATGACGCCATTGAACTCAATATTTAACATCTTTGAATCAACCTCTTTGACCGAGTTATTCAATGGGTACTCAAAACCATATTTTTCACTTATGGTTTTCATTAACCTATCCTCCATAACCTTATATTCTGGTAATAGATTCTTCAATGGTGTTGGTATATCCATAAGATACGCCTCAGAAGCATCGTGCAACAAAGCTTCCAACGCATATTTAGGTTCAATAATCTGAGAACATAAAACCGAATGTTGTGCAATACTGTAGAATCTTGGTAGATGACCGCCAAATCTACATTGCATACTCAATGAATGTGCAATATCCTCAATATCAATCATATCGACATCAGTATCGATGAAATTGAAATATTTCCCAGATGATGTCCTAATTGAATTAGGTACTAATAATAGTTTGTTCATTATTTATTTTTTGGTTTAATTACTACTATATATTTATTACCTTCAAAATTAGGTACATTTTCAGCAATACCATACTCTTCAACCTGAACGAGCAAATCCAATAGTATTTTTTGACCCTGTTCTTGATAATTCATTTCCCGACCCTTAAAGGTTACATAGGCTTTAACTTTATGACCTTTTTCGAGAAACTTTATGACATGATTTAACTTAAATTTAAGGTCATTCTCATCAGTATTTGGTGTATACCGCATTTCCTTTATAGGTTTAGGTTTACTCTTTGGTTTATTCTTTTCCTTATTATATTGGAATTTGCTGTAATCCATAATCTTACAGATAACGGGTTTTGTACTATCACTCATAAGTACAAGGTCCATACCCATATCTTCAGCTAATTGCATTGCCGATTCAATTGTCATTATACCATCTTTAGTACTATCAACATTGTCACCGACCAACCTAACGGTTTTAAATTTAATTTCTTCGTTTATCTTATTAGACATTATTTGATTTTTTTGTTCGATACAAATTTAAGAAAAAAATATTAACTGACAAAATTATTTTAGCGTTGTATATTCCAAACCATTGTCTGTCTGAAATAATACGATGTGTTGAAACTTTCCCAACCTATTAACAATACCATGAGCTTGTACCCATGTTGACGCTCCGCGCACATATCTTAAATTCAAATATGTGCTTGTACCAACACTTACAGCACCACCAACCCTACCAATAGTGTGTGAATGTCCAGTAACAGTCTTTGTAGCCAATTTACTGAATTGATTTATACTACCTCTGCTACCAGAAGCACCCAAATGACCATGATTTGACATCAAATAACCTTTAACTGAAATATTATCGTCATAACCTAAACATTTCATTTTAGGGTAATTTAAATTGATGATGTATGGTACGATACCATTTTTAGCTTTACCATTCAACTTAGCCAATGAATACTCCATATATGGAATCGCATTTTTAAATGTATTCATTTTACGCCAATCAGTTTCGTTGAGGAATTTATCAATATGTTCATCATGATTAGAACGAACAATATATGTATCAAAAGGTTCCAATGGTTTTAACCATTCAATCATTTCATTAATCTCTTCAGATAAATCATTTCTACCAGAAGCTTCAAGTTCATGCTGTAAAAACGGGTCTTTAAGATTATGGTGTGAAATACTTTCACTATCTATTATATCATGAATAAAAACCTTCTTAGGTGGTAGTTTTTTAAAAATGTCATTAAACGTTATATTTGTAACATTAGGGTCACAATTTCTAACATGAATGTCACCCAAAGCTATTGCCTCAACACCACTTTCCGCTGATACCACACCGTCTTTAACTCCATAAAACAAATCAATGAATTCACCAGTTCTATCATTTGCTGAAACTTGTCTAAAAAAGAAAGTGTTATCATCCTTTATTTCAACAATGGCAAAACCATATGTGTGATGAAATTCACCCTTCTTACCAGCTTTTGAATCAGTATAGTTTGGTTTCGTTACAGCACCAGTTGTAAACATTATTTTTGGTTTGGTCGTATCCATTACTGGAACAGTTTTTAGTTCCAATCTCGGATGTCCAACAACACAAGAATGGTCACCTGTCATACCCTCAAGCCCTTGAAGTGGTTGTGAAGCTGTGGGTTGAATCTTAACATCTGATAATACCGAAACCCTATTATTTAAATCGTGTCGATTTAACGTTAAATATTTAGTTATTGATGAATCCCACCAATCATCAGCCTCTTGATTAATTGTGAATACGCTGGTCGGATTCTTATATCTAAACGGTATAACTAAAATTTCAGCATCTAAAAATTCAGCATACGATTCCATATTGGTTAAGAATTGTCTATGAACCTTTGTAGCGTTTTGTGCCGAAGTAATTAGAAATATCTTTTTTGATTGGTCATGTTCACGCTTTTTGGCCATCGAAAGTACTTCAGGTTCAACAACCGTTGGTGTTTTGGATAAACCTAATTTAATTAACCATTTTCTAGTGGTTCTTTCACTTATACCAGCAAAAGTCTTAATCTTATCAATTCTATCATCCCACGACATGTCTTTATTGAGAAAAATGTCTTTGATGTTATCGATATCATTATCTGTTAAGTCTTTAAATTTCATGCAATTTTTTTTCCTTATTTGTTATTTTGAATACGGCTTAAACTAATTCCGTAATCGTTTGCAAGTATCGCTTTACCAATTTCTGACGCAACACTTATTGTCCTTAATTTATTATGCTTTACCACATTCAATGAATTTGAACCCATCACATACGTTAATGAAGATTTTTCAATTCTATCAACGGCATTACCACTTAAAATCAAATGAGTTGTCACAGCGGATACGCTTTTCGCGCCCAATTCAATCATTTTGTCAGCGTTGGCACATAAGGTTCCAGCCGTATCACACATATCATCCAATAAGATTACATTTTTATCCTTAACATCACCAATTATTATAACCTCATCAACTTTATTGTCCTCAACTCTGTTCTTATGCGCGAATACAAATGGTAAATTAACACCGTATTTATCCCTAATGCGATTCTGCATTTTAACAACACGTTTACCACCACCAGCATCAGTAGCAGCCAATACAACATCACCTAATCTGGCGTGTTCATTATGAATGAATTCAGTAAACAAATATTGACCCTTGATGTTTGTAACTGGAATATCAAAAAAACCTTCAATCTGGTCGGCATGTAACTCCATCGTAATTATACCTGTTGCACCCAACATCTCTAATTTCTTAGCCAATACCTTAGCACCAATTGAACCTCTGTGTTGGTCTCTTTTATCTTGACGTGAGTATGGAAAATACGGTAATATCGGTATAATCTCATGCGCTGATGCTCGTCTTGCAGCATCAATGGCAAACTCCAACTTAATTATTTCATCAGAATTAATCGGTGTTGTTAATAGATAAACCTTTTTACCTCGTATTGACTTATTAAAATCAACGTTCAATTCCCCATCAGAGAATTTTCTATTGGTCATTTCACCAACAGAAATCGGTTCTGTGAAACCATTACCAGTAAAGTCAACAATTTCTCTCAATAGGTCAAGCCTACCATCGACAGAGAATATAATAGAATTAGTCTTTTCCATGTATTTTTTTAACAGTATATTTCCAACCAGAGTCCGAATTGACTTCGAATAATTGAGCCATCTTATTGGCTGATTCATAATCATCGAACTCCATCACTTCACTTAAACCATCCAATAAGATAATTGGTACTGTAACGCCAAATTGATTCTTAGTGTTCTTGATAATAATATAACTTTCCTTCATCCTACAAATTAACAAATTATTTTAATAGTTTACAACTGTTACCTTAATATTTTTTTCGCTGGCTAAATTAATCATATGGTTTGTTCCCTTTGATTTTTCATCCCAGAACGCTATCAGTGCATCAGCATAATCAGCCATTTCAGCATTCCGCTTATAACCTGCACTTTTACCGAATTTATCCCATTGTGCCGCAAACTCTTTAACTGGGTATCCTCGTTCCTTAGCATATCTAAGACCTAACGAATCCGCACCTTTGGCTAAACCAGAGACAATCTCAATCTCTGATTGTTGCGATAACATATGGTCACAGGTTTTGCAGAGTAATTCGTAATTATCGAAATCTCTACCACCAGCAATAATAACTTTAAACATTACTTCGGACTATAAGGTTTCCAACCTAATCTATCGTGATACTTTCTCTTATAGTGTCCAGTTTCAAAAGTACCTAAAGATAATACAATCTCCAGAGCATTAGGTAACTCTTTGAATAACTCAAAGTATTCTTCTTCCTTAGCTTCACTCAATGGTTTATATTCGCCCATTGGGTCAAAATCTTCTGGCTTACCGTTTAAAATTATATCGATATCCTCATAAAGATTACTACCACCAAACGGTGAATTAAAACCATATTCATCCGTTACAGTAATATTATAATCCCTATCCATTCTAAACCTCAAAGCTTTCATAAGCTTTATATGCTCATCCTTCAATTCAAATTTTATTACACTCATATTAATCGTTTTTTTAAAAAATTATTTAATTCAGTCCAATCAGTTTCAGCATCAAAACCAGCTTTATCATCCATCAGGACATTATAATATGGTTTCTTATCATAACAACCATAACCATTTAGATTGGTCGTTACTTCAGAATTTTCGTTTATATAGTCCCATTTAATTCCCAAACCATCAAAAAACCTAATGTATTCATCAATCTCATGTGGATGACTACAGGTATACATTATTATTTTAACATCCTTAGCTTCTTGAAGCATTTTAAGCCCCTCTAACGCACCATCATACATTTCTGTTGGTATGTTACCATATTGGTAGTTTGGTTTAATTAACGTTGAATGTAGGTCAATAAACACATAAATATATGGCCATTGTTTGCGTTCCATTTCTTTGAACGCATTAATAAATGCTTTAACGACTGCTATCATAATTTCTCTTCTATTACCTTTTTAATAACATCACCATGACAATCTTTTGGCTTGCAAAAACAAACCAAATTAACATCACCAAGTTTAGCCATTTTGTGAATCTTATTCAATTCTTGACAAATATAGTTATTTTTATTTGAAATTGCAAGCCTTAAATAATTTTCGTAACTTTCGATAGCTTCTTCACGAGAAGCGCATTGAAATTCAGCCTTTGTCGCTTCAAGTTTTTTAGAACCTGTGAATGGATTACCTAAAGGTGAACCTCTACCAATGTATACATCGTTATCAGTCGGTTGATGTTTGTACTTGTTAACTACATTAATCATTATGGTTTTTTGTTACCTTTGATTCAAGTTCATCGTTAATCTTTTTAGACATTGAACGAAGAGCTTCTGCTATGTCATTATCCGACATATGTTCAATTAAATGTTCAGCCTTAACTTCTTTAATTAGGTCTTTGTATTGTTGGACTAACCGATTATCACTCATGACAGTTCAAACTCACTAACAACTAATTTAGCGTTTTCACGCACTTGTTCAAAAGTATAATTTTTAAGTATTTTACCATTTTCGAAAACTGGCACCAATTCATCGGTGGCTTCTTCAAAACCCTCATCATTTGATGTTAGGGTATAGTAAGAACCGTCTTGGTCTTTAACCAACTTCAATTGTCCAGACTTAGATTTCTTAAACGATTGTACTTCGTTGAAGTTTTCGTCAATCTCGATAGGACTTTTTGCAACATCAATTTCCTTACCATCAATAATACTAAAACAACATTTCGTGGCGAAATTTTGAGTATCTCGGTCTATACCAGCTTGCAGCAGTTTACCACCCATCCCAAATACAATATTTTCCGCTGAAATTTTCCTTTCTTTCATCATTTCATATACACCAGCAATGCTATCAATATTAACACCATCCCCTTGAATTATTCGCACTTGTGGTGGTAACACCTTAAATCCTTTACTGTTTGTTGTATATCCGAAAGTTTCAAATAACGAATCGAACACCATAATCAATGTGTTAATTACATGACCACTATCAGGTCTTATAACCAATTGATTAGCTGGTTCATTTGGTCTACTCAAAATTTCAGCTTTTAGCTCTTTACCCCATAGATTCTTAACAGCATTCATAATACCAAAGGTATCAGAGACACAAGCAACAATACCAGTTGGGTATTTTTCTAACACTCTTCGCATCATATCGACTTCACCTTCTTTACCAAGCAACGTCATAATAGAATGCTCTGTGGCTGGAACTGATTGCCCATAAACAGTATCCGTATCATAATACTCGCATATTAATCTAGATGCTGCCGTAGTATCTGAACCCCTAAAGTTAACAAGGTGTGCGGACCCACCAATTTCTGCTGACTGTACGCTTGAAACACCTCTAAAACCAAAGTCATTCAGTACATATTCCATTAAGAATTCTTTGGTTTCGGAATCAAAATCCGTTGTTTCATCCCAAGCATTATTAACAATCTTTTTAACTTCCCTTGATAAAGTTGCGACTGTAATTGGATACCAAACCTGCAAAATCAAAGTCTCCAAGAAATTTGTTAACCATGAACATTTTGGGTCAGTATTCTCAATATATAAAAGCACATTCTTAACCCCAACAACTGAACCTTCGGGAACTGCCTTTATTTTAATTGGTAATCTACCACCATGATGTTCAACAATATAATCAAATTTGGTTCTATCAAAAACATCTTCTCTACCAAACACACCATGTACAGTACCCAAATAATCATAAGCCTCATCGACATCTTCTCTTGTTATCGCAACACCCTCAAGATATTGTTTCATAAACCATTGGAGTCCGTAGAATACCGTTTCATTGAATTTACCACCCCTTGATTCCAGATATGAACCCATTTTTGTCATACCATCTGGATAAAACTTATGGTGTGAATATTTATAAGCATCACCCAATAATACTAAATTATGTGGTTTATCTAAATATTTCTGTAACATGTCATTAAGTTCCAACATGTCACCATAATTACCTGATTTTAACGCTTGTTTAAGCTGTCTTTTAATTTCTCTTTTTAAACTCATAATGTATTTTTTTTTAATTGTGAAATCTAGTTGATGTGAAAAACGCATCCAAAAATTTAATATGTTCTGGTACAATTATATCTCTACGATAATCATAAGTTAATTCATCGGTTGTGAACCATTTAACAGCATGAATATCGTCATTTGGTTTTGGTGTGCCGAATACATATTTGCATTTGAATACCGTGGTCATAATTCCATCCTCACACCCATTATATCTCCAATCGTCAACTTGACCACTGGTGACATATTCCATGTTACCAACTTCAATTTGACCAACCTCTTCAAACAATTCCCTTTTAGCCGCAGCTTCCCAATTACTATCTGTTCGGTCAACAAAACCACCCACCATTCGCCATTTGGTTTCGTTTGGTTTTTGCGCCAATAAGATTTTACCACCGCCTTCGGGGTTAATTTGATATGGTATAATGTCAACTGTAGGGTAAGTCACTGGATATCTATCATAAGTGGCATGAATCACGCCAGCCCTCCAATCCTCAGAAGCCCCAATCTCTTCAGAAATTAATTTCCTTGCTTGAGTACCTGAGTAAAATATATCAGTAATTAATTCTGTGGTGTCAAATCTACCAGAATAATGACTTATAAATGAGTCTCTTGAACCATAAAGAAGGAACTTTTGATTACCGTATGGTTGTGTAACTAGATTGTCAAGTTGCTTACTCCAATCGGAATCACTTCGCATATCCTGTAATGGCAGTATTACAATATTAGGATATTCTTCTTGAATCATCAACTTCCTTGCAGCAAACGGTAATGGATTGCTTTTTGAACCAGATTTTCTAGGTACACCAAGAAAGATAACCACTTTTTTATGATGACTAACAACCTTATCAATTAAGGCTCTATGACCGTCATGAAGCTTCGCAACTTGAAATCTACCAACTAAAACGCCACAGGTATATTCTTCTGGATTGACTACAGTTTTTATTTGCATATTTTTATTTTTTTTTACAAATATAGTAATTTTTTCTTTAACTCACAAGGGCAAACCATCATCATTGTGATTTTGAACAAATCCAATTCTTTTTGCTCGATTAACCTGACTCGAATAGAATCCCTTATATGAAGACCTAATTAAACCTAATGTATGTGCCATTGTCCACTCTTCACCATCCTCTTCAGCATCCAAATACATTTCATTTAGGTTGTTAGCTAAATTAGCTATAAATGCACCAGTTATCTTAGCCTTTTTACCATCAATATTACCTGTAAGAGCATCAAAAACTTCTTTTACTTGCCATCTTTCATTCAAATGTATCTTGCAGACCTTTATAACCGCTTCATCGGAAAGATAATCAAAATCAATTATGGCATTAAATCTACCTGGTCTCTCAGCCGCCTCATCAACTAATGACTTGTCATTTGTTGAGGCAAGAATACTTATCTGTCGTTTCTTTACACCATCAAAGAAGTTTAGAAATTCACCAAGTACGTTGGTGTAATTGCCCTTTTGTCGTGAACCAATGAATAAATCAATGTCATCCATGATAATCGTACCATTATCAAAAATTTCACAAGACGTCAATATGGTTCTAAGGTCATCGATATTATTGAATCTTGGTATAACAAAGGTCACTTGAGGTGTCAATTCTGATATTACCTTTCTAATCAATTCAGTTTTACCAGTACCTGGCACACCATTTAATAGAATCCGCATGTTACGACCACGTTTTAGTCGTTTAATAAAATGCTTCATAAAGGTTTCTTGGGCTTCACTTAAAATCAATTCGTTAACGACATCTTTAACCTCTACAATCTTTACACCCTCAAACATGCCGTTGCGAATTTCAACCTCCAAACACTTACCCTTGAATCTTGAATTATTAAAGGCGACTTTCTTTATATTCTCAACCATATCTTCCAATTTGTTAATTGGTATGGTTTTTTTACATGTAAATGAAATTTCAGTTATATATCGGTCATTTCGGTCGAAATAAGCGCCTGTTTGAAAATACATCTGGTTATCTGGTTCGGAATCAAGCTTAACTTGAAACCACCAGCCTCTACTATTATCAAAAGTTCCGTTCATGAAGAATTTTTTATTATAAAGCCCACCATAAGCTTCAACCGTTACCCCGTTATTTGGCCCATTCTTATATGTGTCAAAAAGGTATTGATTAATAATGCCCAACTCAACTGGACTTATAACCCTCTCCATAAAATTATCCAAATCATATATCATATCAGGATAATCTTCAGGATATTCATCAAATTCATCCAACTCGTAATTTTCAATTTCACTTTTAATTCCGTCTAACCGTTTCAATAAAATGGCAGCACCTTCCACGCTTAATTCATTTTCTTTTTCTAAACTCATCACATTAAACTTTTAATAATTAAACTTAATTCCTTACCGTCATATTGACCAGCATAATTCACTTTAAAATAATTCATTATTGCACCAATGTTTACGTTACCAGCACTTTCTTCAGATAACACAAATTCCTTTACTATTTCAATCAACTCAAAATTTGATAATTGTTTGGGTAGATATCCTTCCAAAACCGTAATTTCAAACTCATCATTAGTGGTCTCTTTAACGCCTTGAATCGATTTCTTAACCAATGCAACAATATCATTATCTGATAATTCAACCTTACCCTTAGATGTTTGTTCATTACGTTCAATCTCACCTTTCAATACTCGAAGTACCCCCAACTTTTGAGATTCTTTGTTTTTCATGGCATTTTTTATATCACCATTAATTTTATTTTTTAATGTCATTTTAATATATTTTTTTTCTTTTTTGTGAATAATAATAGAACGATAACGCAAATAATAATAAAGAAATTAAGAATGGTAGTGCTGAAACTAAAGTTATCAAACAAAATATGCCAGTAATAAACATCGGCAACATATGTATATTAAACTTAAAATTAGACAACTTCCTTTCTTTTAAAAAATGGTTTAGATATTTTCCCACACCCACATGTCACGATAAAAAAATCACCATAAGTATTCCCACCAATCCATTGATTATCACCTTTAAAATTATTTCTCTCCGCACAACTTAATACTTCTTTTGGGAAATTATTAACAATGGTTCTTAAACCACAATTTTTGTCATTATTAACATTAACTGACTCATCGAAATTAGTTGTCATGGCATCAAATTTAAGCGTTGAACCATCTTATCACCAAGAAAAGACTCCAATTCTCTGGTTGATGTAAAGTACTTAAATAGCTTTGTTAATAGCTTTACCCTATATTCATCATCCAAAGTCTTAATAGATTCACCTTTAAAACCCTCTTCAAAACCATATTCAGCAAATAAATTACGTAAGTTACTTTCAGACATATAATCTAAATAATCAGTGACATCCGAATATGACATATTATCACGAATATAGTCATACTCAATAAAGTCTTCTTCTGAGAAATGATATGAATCTTGAATCACATCATGTAAATCCCAATATTGTTTATGTGTGAAATCTGACGTGTTTCTAATATCTCTTAACTTAGCGATTGTTTCATCAATCTCTTCCTGTGAATAAAATTTTTCTTCTTTCATATCAATTATTATTTAAGTGCATCAATTAATTCTTCAATTTCTAAGGTTGCTTCACGTATTTTTTGCCACTCATCAAATAAATCACCGCTATTATTATGTGTTTCGTTATAGAGTATTTCGTCAACCTCACAAAGATTTTCGTTTATATTAGTTAGTTTTTCAACTAAAATTTTCACAAAAAACTCTCTTGTTATTTCTATTTTATCTGACATTATTTATTAATTTTTACGATTGGAATTGGTGAACCATCAGCATCGATTCTAACAAACGTAATATTTGTTTTGCAAACCAATGATTCTTTATCATTATGGGGATTGTAAACCCTAGCTTCAATTGCCACCGTTATTGACGTGTTACCTAATTTAACTGTATCACCATATATCTTAACCATTCTACCTAACTTCACTGGTTTGATGAATTCAACCTTATCCATCGCAACAGTTACCATGTTAGTGGAACATGCCTCTTCAGATGCATATACAGCACCAGCCTCATCTATCCATGACAAAATTGTACCACCGAATAGATTTCCATGAACACCCAAATTAAAATTCTTAACAACATGCGTTGCTATTAATTTCATAGTTTCACCCTTTTGTCTTGTTTTTTCAACCATGATACAAATGTAGCAATTTTTTTGCTTAGTTGCAACAATTCTTTCGAATAATATTCTCTAGCTAAAGTGATGTGGTCAAAAAACTTGTGAATCGCCCTATGACAATCATCACAAACAAATATACCAGAATTATGCATAACTTCTTTGCTATGCATTTTTTTCACCGATTTTCTGGAATGTACTTTCTTGGGAATCAAGTGATGAAAGGTTAGTTCCCTTTCCCTATCACAAAGTTCACAATTATTTATCGGCATTTGGGTCGAGATTTAAGTGTTTGATTACAGCATCAATCAAGATTTCTTTCTTATGAAAACCATTCAAATCTGATAACCTAATCAACTGAGCCAAACCTTCGGTTAAAGTCTTAATATCCTCAAATAATTGTGCCTTGCGCTCATTAACATCCTCTGATAAAACAAAATCCTCCGTCTTACCAACAATCAATGGTTTATCCTTTCTATCCGTATCAATATCTACTACTACTATATTTTTCATGTCACAAATATATAAATCAAATTTGAATAATACAACTATTTTTTCAAATCAGATTCGATTAAGCCTCTGATATAATCCGATAATGTTAAATCGTTATTCATTAAATGAACGGCAATCGAAGTATACATATCAGCATCGACCCTAACTTGAAGTGTTTTGTCTTTTGTTGACTTATTAACTTGTTTAACTTTAGTACCCCCATATGTTGGCGATAGATTATTAAATTCCGCGTCAAAAGCGTCCTCACCTATACTTTTAATCCTATCTTTACGCCACTTAGAATCAAAAAATTCAATCTCAGACCAATGTATGGTCTTTAATTTAAAAACCCCCAGATATTCTGGTGTTTTACCACATATTATCACTCTGGATTCTGGAACGTTTGAAATTAAACCGATAATATCATGATAATGTTTATCAGCACCCTTAATGAATTCAAAATTGTCAAAAATAATACCATAAAGAGAGTCTCTTTTGACACCAACATCAGAATATAATCTTAACGAATTACCATTAACAATAATTTCCGATAACTTATCCGTGGTTACAAAATCGCCATAAACCTGTTCACCATAATATTTTTTGAGCTTTTCGCTTATACCTTTAAAAAAAAATTTAGACGCAATCATATTTGGATGTGCAATATATAGTACATTACGACTTGAATTATTGTTAACCAAAAAATTAACACAATAGTTACTCAATATATTCGTAGCACCAACATGCCTACTACTAACTATCTGAACAAAACGATGAGCTTCCAAAATGTCATAAACATCATTATGCGCTTCATAAACTTTATTTGACTTATCAATAAAACCAACACCATTAACCTTTTTTGCGAATTCTTTTAACTTCATAATCTTTATTTTTGTAATACAGTGTAATACAAAACGATTAAAAGTAAATTATGTTGCAAAAAAAAAAGATTGGATTTTCCAATCTTTTTTGTTATGTTCTTTTGGTGGTTTTTTTTTCTTTCCTATATTTTTTTCTATTACTGGATTTACTACCACCACCTCTACATTCTCTATCAGCGGCTTTGGTTGCCACTTGAACCATGTATTTAGTATTGTCGTCTTCCCAATCAAGTTTAATATTCGCTTTCAAACCCATTGATTCAGCCCAACCTTTGGTTGCCGCAACAAGCATGTTGCTTTTTGCATTAGGTTTAACATTATAATCCAAATCTATTGTTATATCACATAAAGGGAATTCTTTTTGAAACCATTCAGCAATTTCCATGGTATATTCGGTTTCCTTATATAACCTTGAAAATGTATCCCTTAATCTTGCGATGTTTTCTTTGGTATATATATAATGAACACCATAACCATTAAATTCAAATTCACCTTTTTTAACCTCAACGTCATTACCGTACCAATAACAAATACAGGTCGCGTAAGTTGATTTACTGCCCTTGTCCTGTGAGTCTGTACCGATGAAAATTTTAACTTTGTTACCAATAGCTTTTTGACCAGCTAAAATGTCCTTTGTGTGTTGAATAACGTCAACAATTTCACCTTGCTTTGTTTTAAAAACTCTTTCCATTTTAATTTAACATTTACCGTTATTAATAATTATTCGTTTGTAACGGCAACCATTAAATTAATTTTAGCTTGCCGCTACATGATGGTCAATTTCCTTCGAGACTCTTTGACTGAGAATACCATCAATCTCATCAAAAGTGAATGGTCTATATTCGCCTAATATTCTGGCAGCACTATCAATACCAACGTCCATGCTTTTCCCCCATTGTTCATATTCCAATGAGTCATGTGAGTGTCCATAAAGGTGGTATGAACCGTGATGTGACTTATTCCAGACTCTCATGGCATAATGACACATTACAATCATATTACGTTTACCATTGTATTCATACTTTAACTCGTAGTAATCCTTAATCCATTCAAATCTATCACGATTTTCTTTGCTGGACATAACGCTCTTCTCATGGTTACCTTTAATCAGATATAACCTACCGTTAAGTCTGTTAAGAATCTTATTGGTTTCTTCTTGATTTGTCAAACTGACATCACCAAGAATATATACCTCATCATTCGGCTTAATAAGATTATTCCAGTTTTTGATTATGGTTTCATTCATATTATCAACAGACTCAAATGGTCTATTAGCGTATTTAATAATATTTTTGTGCCCGAAATGCGGGTCTGAAATAAAATAAGTATTTTTCATTTGTTTGTTGTTTAATTATTTATTATTGTTTTTGATTTCTTCTAAATCCTTTTCAAGTTGCTGAACGATGAACTCAACTTCATAGCTTATCTGTTCCATCTTACTCCCCTCACCTTCATAGTACGTAAACGAATGTTTGGTTTTTGGATGATATAGTTTTCGTATGGCGTTTAGTGCCGTAGCCTTTTTGTACTGTATCAATTCTGTTTTTGTCATAAAAGTAGTTTTAGTTAACAATACAAAAATAACATTTTTTTTTTGACTACGTGACAGTTAAATTCAGTTAATCTTTTGGTCTGATATATTTGTAAGTAACATTAAAAATATTAATTTTGTCTAAGGGTTGGTTAGTTCCCCCGAATCTTATTACACCGACTTCTTCTTCCCTAAAATCTATTAAAACATGAAATACGCCATTAATTCCTATATTTCTAGTCCCAGCATCTAACAGTACAATGTTTGCTATGCTGGATGGGTCGGTAGGTTGCCAAACTTCTTCACTGAAAATAATTCGGGCCTCTCTGTCGTGAAAGATACTGTTTAACCAATTGGTCATGAATTCCATTTTCCGTTCCTTAGTCATTTTACGACCATAGAAAAAGGATTGGCAACGATAAGTGAATTCTTGTATCTTTTGTATTGTCTCCGCGACATCGGCACTATATTGTAATTGAATGTTAATTAAATCTTTCATAGAGCAAATATATAAATTATTTTATTAATAAACAAATTTTTGTTCCCCCAGCTGGACTCGAACCAGCACCCCTTAATTAAAAGTTAAGTAGTCTAAACCAATTGAACCTATGAGGGAATTTAAAATGGAGCCGCATGAGAGAGTCGAACTCTCGCCTTCTGATTGGAAGTCAGATGTGCTGCCGTAACACCTATGCGGCAAAAAAAATCAACTGAGCACCCACTCAGGCTTGAACTGAGGACTGAAGATTACAAATCTACCGTTTTCCCAACTAAACTATGGGTGCATTAATTGTGGGGAACAATAGACTCGAACTATATTGCGGTTCGCTTTTACAGAGCGTCCGACCAACCCTGGGCGATTCCCCTATTTTGTATTATTTTTATAATTAGAGCCTGTGCGTTATCTATAATATGACATCACGCTTTATCTCTAAAGTCAAGTTGCCCCGCTAGGTCTCGAACCTAGACTCTTCTGCTTCAAAAACAGACGTGTTCCCAATTACACCACAGGGCAATTTAATTATTATCCCGACAATTTGTCGGGATTAATGTCGGGAGAGTGGGATTCGAACCCACGAACCGATACGTCCAAGGTACCGTTGTATAGCCATCTGCATAACCTCCCGTTATACTATCCCATTATTTTTCCCAGCAGCCGACTGAGGCTTCCAATGCCCCCGCGCCTAGTTTTATTTTTTTTTCATTACCACGATGTCAAAGAACACGAATTTTATTTTTTATGTTGTTAAAATTCAAGCAACAAAAAAGCCCAGAAGGTTTTTAATCCTCTGGGCTTGCCTTATCGTTATTATACTTTTATCCTATCATAAGAAGAACAATGAGTTTAGATACGACATGCCCAGTTCGCTCGGCTTCGTGCCTTGCGGATACTGTTTTCCTTGATATGTCGTATAAGTTTTCATTACTTCTTTTAATTAAATATGGTTAAGTTTTAAAAAGTTTATTTTTTTGTAAATAAAACAGATTCAGTTTCTTTTATCCAAATATAAAGTTTAAAATTTGCTGAAGTGAATCTTCAAATCATTTACAGAACAAATATATAACATGTTTTCTAATAATGCAAGTCTTTTGAAAAAAAAAAATTAATTTTCTAACCATAACCATATTAATCTTTTCAATTTTGACCAATAACTTCTTGGTTTCCAATCACTTATATTACAGTTATAACAATGATTTATGTTAAAAATATCTCTACTGGTATAATACAAGTAGAATGGTGTTTTTTGACATATCTCACATTTTTGTGCGGTTCCGATTGGTTGACTGTCATAATCTTCAAAATATTTATGGTCAAACTTGTTTTTGGTACTCATATGGATTATGTTCTAATTTAGTTACATCTATAGCTTCACCTGAATCAATTAAACCAAATATATCAATTTTTTCTGATAATAGTTCTCTGAAAACAAAAAATGGTGCATGAAATAACATGGTACCATGAGTTGGATTATCGATAAAGGTTTCTAACCACTCACGATGAGCATCACAGCAATTACTATTTCCTTCAACCATAAAATATATTCGATGATTAGTCTCACCATTAACAGTTATTTCATCCAACAAATAACTTTTTGGTAATAGTAATGGTTTAACCTCAAACTTAGCGTAATTATTCTCACCGTCCCACGCAAAATAATTACCAACAGGTGATTTAAATGTATCAATATTTAATACATCAATGTATGTAGTTTCAAATTCTGATTTGGCTAACCCAGTTAATAGCTGTATGTTTTCAAAACTATCATAAGGGCACTCCACTAATAACCCAAACGGTAAATAAAAACTTAATTCTTCTATTTTCATGTTTTTAATTTTAAAAATTGTCTGATACATTATTAATTGCCCATCTTTCTGGATTAGCTTCCCATGGGCTTAAGTAATGTCTTCTTTTTCGATATTTAAATTGCTTTAGATTTTCTCTAGCATATTTTTTATATGTATCAAAATGATTGTATCTAATGATATATGCAGCATAATTATGTTCAAAAACCTTTTCAAATTTAGGGTTTATCGTTCTTACAAATTCTCGGCTACTGTCTTGAACGTTGATACCTATTGAACAACCAAACGACCAAACGGGATTAGCTAATTTTTTATGTATAATTCTTAATTTAGGTTTATGTATAAGATTGAAAGCCCAGTCTTTTACGAATTCATCAAAAATTACTTGATAATCATCTAAATTAACTTTTCGGTTTAATTTACGACTGGCCGCGTATTTTGCTAAATTATTGTAAGATTTAGAATAAAACTTTAACATATTTAATGGGTCTTTTGGTTTAGACCTAATTATGTCATTATGATTTGGATTATTGAAGCTCATGTTAATATTTACCAACGAATTTTTCTAAATCTTTATCGATTTTATATTGCTCGTATTTTTCATGTAGCCGTTCCCATTCCTTATCTCTATCGATATTATCACCTAAGTGACTTAAAATTAATCTTGTCATTTCTTCGGTCAGCCCAAAGTAGGTTATTGCCATCTCAAAACTATCCTCAGAACCAGATAATAGTCCTGTCAATTCTTCTTCGGTAACGTATACGACCATCATTCGGTCACGATTGAATAATGCATCAAATGCAATTTTTAATCTTGCTAATAGTTTGTTCATTAATTATGTTTTTTTTTTTCAGTTCGTTTACCTTTGGCTAAAAAACCCATATTAAATTAATTTTGTGGTTGTGGTGGCTACGAACCACTTGAGGCTTCTCACCTCTGATTAAACGGATTTGCACCGTTTACGGCCCATTGCGTCCGCACAACCAATATTATTAAAAACCAAACCGTGGGATTCGAACCCCAAAGGCCTTACGTATTGGCCACCCTCCTGTCCGTCCTTTCCACAAGTAACTTTCCTAATTTGGTTTTTATAATTCAATAGGGCGGTTACGAACCGCTAGGACAGGTACTCCTATCGAACATTTTTTCTTTAATCACCTTACAAATATAGTAATTTTTTTGATTTCACAACAGTAGCATTAAGGTTAAAAACAATTGTACATAATGTAATACTTGGTCAAAACCAACGCTAACAAAAAAATTATGCACGTCACCTTTTGCCCACAACCTTGAGTTTAGTCTGCTAGTAAAATAATCAGTAACTGTATGTGATATAAATGTGATTAAGGTGAACATTATTGAATTCAATACGTACCAATTAGTTGTGTGTCCACCTGACATTAAACCAAAAAGTATACAACTAACAAGTAACCATACCGAACTATATGTACTGGTATGCGCTAATAAGTCACGCCAATTATTACTTTTACCTTTAGCTTGTTTATCAGTTTGTAACACAAAATCAGCAAACCAATGGGTTATAAGAACTAAAAAAACTACGGTTAATGTCATATTATCTTTTTTATGTTTTTAAATTTTAAAATTAAATTTAGATTGGGGTGGGAGTCGAACCCACCTATGCCAACCAATCTTGAAGGATTCGAACCCCCGTAAAACAAAGCGGAACCGAAAACTGACAACCATTCAGTTTTAGTTTTAAGCTCGTAGTCAGGACAGGATTCGAACCTATATGAAGTATCATCTAATGACCTTATTCTTTTACCCACAATGTAGGGTATTATGCGTCTACCAATTCCGCCACCTGACTATATTCGGGACGGGAGTAAGCCGCTCCCGTTTGTCCCTACTTCTTTACTGTCGTTTGAGTTTTGAGTTTAGGTCTGAAAACTCCTTCGGTAAGGAAAAGGACCACAGTTTTCTGGAAAACTTACCTAAACCCCTTTATACAACATTTGTTTCATCTCGTTAAACAATAGTCTCATAGGACGAGGACTAAAAAACGGCTTGTGGTCAGTAAAGGATTCGAACCTTTATAAGATGAGGTGTGTTTTTCTCTCAGGGCTTATTACGCGTTACTCACCCGTCTTGATTACCGACACTTGTTACCAATCTGTGTTTCGCCAATACACCGACTGACCGTTTAAAAAATTCAATGAGGGTTTCCATTTCCTCTCCGATAACTGTTGTCAATGTGATTTGTGTTAGTGTACCTCTAACTTAGACACATCGGTGACTCCCATTGTATATGGTTTTAACGTCAATTGAATTGTAGTCAGGACAGGATTCGAACCTGTACAGTGTAGTTATATTTTCCCGATACCTTTGGAAACTTAATTCCTCAATCTTGTGTAATCTACACCATTATCTTTTTTAGCGTCTACCAATTCCGCCACCTGACTATGAAATTATCATCTGCCTCCCACCACAGGAGGATGCAGTTAATCTGAATCCCTTTCACAGTAATCATATTACTAGGTGTACCAGATGCCATTTTGAGTTAATGGTAACCACACTTTCAAACAGACAACGCCCTTTGGTGTCGGGCTATACTTTGATGGCAGCTCCAGACCATCTCTTTTCGGAACTTCATAACTGAAAGTACTGTCTGCTGAAACAGATGAATTTTAATATTATAAAACCAATTGGATGAGTCAAAATATGTTACGGTTGATGGCCTCGGTGAAATTTTTAGTTTTCATAAAAGCAATTTCAACTTAACTTGTACCAAACAACCATAATTCTAAATAGGTGGCCTACACACTCAGCACCAGTTGCATGGTGGCAACCTGAAATGTGGACGATGCTGCCTCGCCATTAAACTGCTATCGGCCTACCTTTATAATATTGTCAAAGAACGATGATACAAATATAGTGATTATTTTTCATATCACCAAATTATTTTTCACTTTTTTCTGAATTTTTTTCTTCTTTAAGTTCAGCTATCATATCTCTAAGTCTAGCAGCTCTTTCATAGTTTTCGGTATCAACACAATACTGCAACTTGGTAGTCAATAGGTCAAGTTTTTCTTCTTTGGTTATTTCTCGATTTTTAAAAGGTTTCCTATTAGCCGAACCCATCCCGCTAACAAATGAAAAGAAGTCTTCAATATCATTCATATTAATACCCAATGAATCATAATCTGTTATACTTTCAATATCAAAATCATCATTCTCAATGTTAATGTTGGTTGACTCAATGATTTTAACTTTACCTGTTGGTGTATTCCATATTTTTTCAATAAAAGTGTGACCATCTTGTTTAAACTCCCTTACTGAATCTGGTTCACCCAAATCTTCTTTGTCGTTGAAGTGGTGTTCCCTAAACCCTTTAAGGAATGAACCGAAACCACCAAAACCTCTTATAAAATCATCATCAAATCCGTCACCGAACATATCACCAAAGAAATCGTCATCGTTTTTTTTCATAGTATTTTTATTTTTTACAAATATACACAAATTTTAAACCATATAGGTTTTCCTGTCAAATTGACATTTAAAGTATCTTTTTAATCGTATTCAAAGTATTTCTTAGTTTTTCTCTAAAATATAATAAAGGGTTTATTTTAGAGAAATAGAAAAATAAGCCAAAGAACAGAGCCGATAGGCAATAGAAAATTAAAGTTGTAGTCCAATAATCCCCTGTCCAACTCATTATCGATGCAAACGCCACATCGAACCCGAATGGGTTTGTCCAAGTCGCTAGAATTAGACAAATCGTTGCTATCTTTCTGTTTACTGTCACCATCAGTATTTTCCATGAATTATTATTTAATATCAATTCGATTTAATCATCTAATATATGATACTATCGAATTCTTATTTATTATAAATATGTTAAAAAAAAAAGAAGGGGAGCCATTACGGTCTTTCTTGTGATTCAATGCGCAATCACCACAATAACAATCGGTCTTCGAGAGGTCGGTGAACTACCCACCCACGCCAGAGGCGATGGGTTGGGCTTCATGAGTCAGCACTCCCACTAACGTGGGCAGTTCGTCATGATTTTTTCTGTCAGTTCCTGACAAAATATTTCTTAAACTAAAATTTTTAATATTAATTGCCGCATTTATATCCCTATCATGTTCAGTATTACAGTTAACACAAGTCCATTCTCTATCTTTTAACGTTAGTTCTTTATTAATATAACCACAGTTAGAACATGTCTTTGATGATGGTTCAAATCTACCTATCTTAAGTATATTTGTTCCATACCATTCAGACTTATATTCTAACATATTAACAAAAGTTGACCAACTTACATCTGATATTGCTTGTGCTAAATTATGATTTTTAATCATATTACTTACAGCAAGATTTTCTAAACTGATTGTTTGGTTCTCACGAACCAGTTTAGAAGATATTTTATGCAAATAATCTTTTCTTTTATTTGTTACTTTTTCATGTAACTTTGCTAATTTTTGTTTTGTTCTTTTTCCTTTATTTTTACTATACTTACTCTGTATGTATTTTAATTTAGATTGTGCTTTACGTAAGTGCTTAGGGTTATCAAATACTTCACCATCTGATGTTATTACGAAATCTTTAATTCCTAAGTCTATACCAATAGTAGTTTCTTCTTTTATCTTAGATTTAGGTTTACATTGTTCACCAGTTTCACAAAGAATGGAAACAAAATACTTACCTGTGGGTGTTTTAGATATTGTTGCTTGTCTTATTTCACCTTTAAGTGGTCTATGTAATATAATATCTAACCCATTTTTCTTTGTGAATTTAGGTATAATTAATTTATTATTTTCTACTTTTACTCTTTGTGGTATGTTAAAACTACCACCATTAGATTTCTTTTTATACTTAGGAAATGAATTTTGACCTTTAAAAAAAGCGGTATATGCTTTATCTAAATTAGTTATACTTTGCTGTAATGATTGTGAATTAATTTCCTTTAACCAAGACAATTCTTCTTTCAATTCTTTTAGTTGTGAATGCAGTTCAAAACAAGAAAGATTATGTTTATTGCCAGCATAAGCTATTTGTTTGGTTTCCAACGCTAAATTATATATAAACCTAGAAGCACCAATATGCTTATTCAGAAGAACTTTTTGTTCTTCAGTCGGATTAAGTCTATATTTAAAAGCTTTCAACATCATATATAAATATGTAGAAAAATTAAAAAGTTTAAAGAAAATATAAAATTTATTTACATTTATTGAATTAATGTTGTTATTGTCGCTTTCATCCCACCCACTTTCTATGTAAGTTTCAGGTTCACGTTTCTAACTGCTTCAAAGAAAAAATTTGATGTTAATACGAATTTGCTGAAATGAACCTTTAATGTTTTAATTTCAAAGAACAATACAAATATACAAATTATATTTTAATTGTGCAAATTTATTCATAAAAAGTTACCATTCTTTGTTGCGGTCTAACTTCACGGCAAGAACCCCAACCGTCAAATTCAGTACCATGGTATGATTGATACCAACCATCAACTCTGACATAAACATCATGGTCAACAAAATGGTATACAATGTACCATTCTTCACCTTCACCTTCACCACCGTGTTGGTCAACAACATTTACGGTACCAAATTTAGTCGTTTTAAGATATTCCTCTCTTCGTTGCTTTCTAGACTCATAGTCACTATCAAGTTCTGGCATGAAATCATTTGGTACCGTGATGTAGTAAAAACCATCATGAGCAAATTCTGAAACGTCACCAAAGGTAGCTTCAATTTCCGTCATTAATTCTGAGAATGTTAATTTTTCCATTTTTTTTCTAATTTTAAAGTGATTCAAATTTTGTTATTTTAACTTCCGTTGGTTCAACGAACTGTATACCAATCAATTCCTTATATCCATAGGAATCTCTGTAGTAGTCTAATTTAATATATAATTTATCAGATAATTTTTTAACCTCATAACATGATTGGTCATCGTCATAATCATAAGGTGTTCTGGACTCAGCTATTTCGAGTCCGTTAACATTATGTAATAATTTGTTAATTTCAGTTAAGTTCATAGTTTAATTGATTTTTAATTAAGTTAATAAAATTGATTTCGGCTCTATTGATTTTTAAATAATTTTCAACAACAAATGGGAACATCCATATTGGCGCATGTTGCATGATGAACTTCTTTAACATCTTTGAATATGCAATCAAATAATGTTTATTCTTATACCGTTCATAAGCCATAACATACACTTCTTCCCTAATAACATCAAGTTTCTCATTTAATGATAACCCATTGAATTTATCTTCAGATATTTCAACGTCCTTACCGTCAACCAATATTTTTTGATATGTTGGTTCTGGATTGATTAATGTATGTAAATGGTCATGCTCATGTTCATCATAATTGATAGCGTTAGTGAAAAATTCATCCTTTGTCATATTAAGATTGCTCCTTCTATGTCTTGGGTGAAAATCTTTCCAATAATCATATAACTCCAATAACAGATTATAATCATATTGACAACCCTTTTTCAATAAGAACTGCACATCCCACATATGTTTATCCCAATTGATGTTGAAAAATAAATGAGACATCTTAAGTGTCAATAACATATTCGGGTCAATATACTTCTGACCATCTGAGATATGCTTGAATAAAATTGGATTTTCCAAATACTCAACCTCTCTGGTGGTTTTAAGACCTTCAGTTGATTCAACAGCAATGTCGATATCTTTTGGTTCCCTATTAAAGTCAGGGAAATGATACCTCATTGCTGTTGAACCTATTATCAACTCTTTATTGATTGTCTCATTTTGCATGGTACAAATATACAAAATATTTTTAACTATGCAAATCTATTTTCTTTTACGTTTATTTTTCCTAGATGTTTTTTTCTTAATCTTGTTAGATTTACTTTTGTTTTTAGACTTATGGTTCTTAATTCTATATCGATTTTTTCGTTTCTTTGATTTAGCTAATGTTCTTGATTCTTTGCTTGACATGTAACCACCATCACCACCTTCTTTGAGGTTTAAACATTTGGAATCTTTTAATATATCACCAGTTACAATAGTTTTTTCGATTTCAGATAATATTTTTCGATTATCAGCAAAAGCTAATATTTCATTGACATGATTTTCAACACCATATTTCTTCACCGAATGTTTCAACAAAACACCTGAACCAATATACCCATCGTTAAGGTCACTGGTTGAATGTATACCAATATAATATTTACCAGTTACCTGACAGGTTGTTTTGTATATATAATGATATTTTTTATTATTGTTCGCCACAATAATAAATATTTTAAAGTGTAGCGTATCGGCCTCGAACCGATGACTCCGCCTTGCAAGGGCAGTATTATAGCCAGCTTAACTAACACCACAATAAGTGCCAAAAATATGTCTAGGCGGACGCCACGGGGGTTGAACCCGCAATCTCAGCCGTGACAGGGCCGTATGTTACCAACAACACCTCGCGTCCGTTAATATCCGTCTTTCCAGATTGTCAAAAGGCTTTAAAACTCTATATTTTCAGTAGTCCGTATGGGATTTGAACCCATGACTCCGCTGTGAAAGAGCGGTGACTTAAACCACTTGTCGAACGGACCGTTTTGTGTGATGGGTTGGAATCGAACCAACATTATCGCTTTTTCAGAGCGACACCTTGACCAACTTGGTAACCACCACATACATCAAAAAAAAAACCCTTCGGATATCCGAAGGGTTTCTTATCGTTTTTTATTTGACTTTTAGTTACGACAAATCCTTCGGATTGTAAACACAATCATCCTCCTCCGCTGCGAATGCGGCAAAGTTGAAAGCAAATATGTCGTTAAAAGTTTTCATAGTTTTTTCTCTTATTAATTAAATATGGTGCAAATATACAAAAGACTTATTAACTATGCAAGTTTTTTCAAAAAAAAAATGAAATTAGTTTTTTGTCCCGTAGAAAGATGGTTTTGGACCACCTAATTTGATGTCCTGTAATAACTGATATTGTCTTTGCGTTAGAAATATGAACTCATCCTTACCAGCTTTATTAATCCAACCACTTAAAACCTTTTCACCACTTCTATTGGTTGTGTTCTTTTTTAAACCTTTTAGATAACCAACAGATATTCGTTTCTTTTCATCGTTTTCAGTTATGGTGACTGATTTATCGTATGCTTGAGTTTGTATATCATTCAATTTACCCATAAATTCATTTCGTCTTAAAAGTTTAAACACAATGTTTGTTGGTGAAAACTCACCACCAGTTTCTAAACCAGATTTTCGCATTTTTCTGATTCGTTCTTTCAGTTTGGTAATATCATCAATTACACCGTCTAAGTCATCACCTTTTTTAAAATCCTTTTCGATGTCTTCAATACGTTTGATTATTGTATCGTATTTTTTCTCGATTGTTGGTCTATCCAATTCAACTATGTCTTTTATTGGTTCTTTAACCCAAGCATTATCAGTAATTGAGTAGACACCTGTTGAATGATGTGGTTCGTCTTTATCCTGTAGATAAAGTTCGACATCAAAACCTTTAACCGTTATGTCATGGTCAGAATTCCATTTTCTGGTTTTGGTATCCAATAAATCTTTAATCAATTCAGGGTCACCTTCAAGTTGGTTCACATCAAATACTATATGTAGGTCAATATCTGAATACTTTGACCAATTATAATTCGCCAAACTACCAGTCATTGTTACATCATCATATGTGAAACCAAGTTCCAATGAATCCCAATAATCGTTTGCGATTTTTAATAATACTTTACGTATGTCTTCTTTAATTTTACCACCATCCCATATTTCAGAATTAAGGGTGTCGTTCATTTTGAATGTGGATAGGTCAACCTCATTCAATATTTCTTCTAAGTGTTTAGCTTTATTGATTTCAATCGCGGCCAGCTGTTTAAGTGCTTTCTCTTTAGTGTCGTGAGTACCTAATCGTTTACCACCCTTTTTTGGATATACAACATACTTACCATTTTGTTTTTTAATGGTTTCGTTAAGTTGTTCACGTAAAGATTTTCTAATATCTTGCCTCATAACAATAAATATGGTCAGAAGTAGACAACATTCCAATTACCATCAAAATCTTCAACCAAACAAGAAAGGTTTTCCACCCAATCACCACTATTCAGATATTCAATATCATTAATGTTCTTTTTCTCTGGTTGATGTATATGTCCACAGATAACACCATCATAACCTTTTTTCTTAGCGACTGACGTTATATAATTTTCAAAATCCGTTACAAATTTAACTGCTTGCTTAACACTATCTTTAATCATTTTACTCACAGACAAATACGGCAAACCTCTCCACTTTCTCCATTCATTGTACCAATAGTTGAACCATAGTGCCAAATCATAACCTATTGAACCTATTTTGGCTAACCAACCCATTTTAGTTATGAAAACATCAAAGATGTCACCATGTGTAATCAAATAGCGGTTCCCGTTTGCACCGATATAATCCATTTCCTTTAAAACCGTTATACCATTGATTTTTGACTCAAACGGTAAAAAATCATCTAAAAAGTCATCATGGTTACCTCTAACCCAATAAACCTCACTTTCTTTTTGTGCTAACCTGAAAAACTTCTTAATGCACTTGGTGTGCTTATCCTTCCATTTACTTCCCCGTTTTAAAGCCCAACCATCGATTATATCGCCATTCAATATTAATGTCTCAGCTTTATTTTGATTTAAAAATTTTACAACTTCTTCCGCTTTTGATTCTCTAATACCTAAGTGAATGTCACTTAAAACTATTGTTCTCCATTCAGTGGTTTTTTTACTCATGACCAATAACCAATATCTTTTCTAAACTCGTCATCATTCTTATATCTGTTTCGCATTATGCGAATGAATTCTTTCATTAAACCAAAATAACCCATCTTTTGGAAACGCCTATCATCAGTATATACACCCGTTTTAATTAGAATCCAAAACTTGCGTCTTTTAATCTTTCGTGATAAATGATAATCCTCGGCAAAATGCAAAGTCTCATCAAACCCACCCAACTCAAAGAACTTCTTTTTATCCACAGCCATAAAACAACCTGTGGAAAATGGCATACCTTCAACAACCGAAAATAGTTGTATGAAATTACACACTTTATAAATATTATGAGCAATTGTGTTATTACGACATTTAAGTTTCGTTGTAACCATATGATAACCTTTTTTTAACTTCTTAACAGCCTTGTTAATCAATTTTTTATCATCAAAGGTTATATCCGCATCAATGAATATAATATAATCACCCTTTGCCTTTTTCGCACCATTGTTCCTAGCTTGAGAAACATTACCACCTTTAACAATCTTAACATCAGGATAATGGTTTTTGATTATCTGTCTAGTATTATCTGTTGATGAGTCTGCAACAATAACCTCAAATGGATATTTGATGTCGGAATTGTATATTGAATCTAAAATACCATCTATGTAATTCTCCTCATTATATGATGGTATCACTATTGAAACTTTGGTCATTTGCGAACTTTATAATAAATAGTTTAGTAATTCTACAAATGTACTAAAATTTAATTAATGTGGGCAAGACGGGAATCGAACCCGTATATCCTTTACTTTTGAGGTAAAGAGGCTTCACCAGCTTTCCATCACTCGCCCAAATTTTTAGTAGGGAAGACGGGAGTCGAACCCGTATATCCTTTGATTTTAAGTCAAAGAGGCTTCACCAGCTTTCCATCACTTCCCCTTAACTACCTTATCAAAAAAGCCTTTTGGCATATTAGCGTTCATCGTCATAAACTCTTCTTCTGTTTGAATACCTTCGTTCGCTTCCCACATACTTTTACAGTATTCTATAAAGGCATTACCATGGTTTTTGGTCATGTATTTGAAGTCATACTTGAAGTTGTTTACGTCAGAATCATAATCCATTGTTTCAATGAACTTATCCCATGCAACTTTTTTAATTTCACGCATAATTAATTTATTAACTCATTATCTGTACGGGTAGAGGGAGTCGAACCCCCAAATCAGCAGTTCCTAAGACTGCTCGGCTTCACCAAACTTTCCGCATACCCGCATTTTTTTGTACCCCAGACTGGAATCGAACCAGTTCTCCCGCCATGTAAAAACGGAGCGCTAACCATTACACCACTGGGGCTTACTTGAGAAGATGGTCAGATTCGAACTGACGTAAACATGATTTGCAGTCATGTGGCTAATTCCAACTCACCCACACCTTCAATTATTTTATTTCAAAGAACCGATAAAAAACAAAAAACCCGACTCATATTGCTATGGTCGGGTTACCCTTTTTGTGTTATTAACAATTCATCAGTTAACACAATAGTCCGACCATCTCGGTTCCACGACCAAGAGACATAGGTTTAAGACTAAAGTGTTTACTACTGTATTCATAGTTTTTTCTATTATTAATTAAATAGTTGTTAATTTACAAAAAGTTATTCTTTATATTAAAAATGTAAATGAAACAGATTCTGATAACTTCAGGTTATCACTCTTTGATTTGGTCAGTGTGACTGGCACACCCCAAATCTCTCCTTTCATAAATAAAAATTTGTTGCTGTAACGAATCTTTATTCATTTACAGTACAAATATATAACATGTTTTCTAATAATGCAAGTCTTTTTGAAAAAAAATTCACTTTTAATCAGCTGTAATTATAATTGATATATGGGAACAGTATATCTTTTAGGTGAGTTTGTGGATAATCCGAGATACAAAATTGGAATAACAAAAAACAATGTTAATTCCCGTTTGAAGGAATTGCAAACAGGTAATCCAAATGAAATAATCCTAATTAACCAATACGAATCTGAGAATTATAGAAAGATTGAGGGGATGCTACATAGAAAATTCTTTATGAATCGAGCTAAAGGTGAATGGTTTGATTTAACCAATGAACAAGTTTTTTCGTTTCTTGATGAAGCAAAAAAAGCTGATGAACTCATCAGCTTTTTAAAGGAGAACAATTGTTTCTACGACTAATCTTTGTTAACCACGCAAGTTCCGTTATAATAATAGTCAAACTCTTCTAACATATTATCAGTACCAAACTTTATTGTGATTTCTGTGAAATCGCCAAATTGGTCATTAATATAGTCTTTAAAACCACCAATTGCCTGACCCAATTCTTTACCTTCAAGACCAAATTTATCGATGATGTGCTTACCGTTGAATAATACGGATGCATATTTGCTTTTTGACACCTCATATTCAATTCTAGCGATTTCATCAAAGATTTTTGCGTCTGGAAAGAAATAATCGATTCTTCTATATAGTTCAATATCAGAAAGATTATGTTCGTACTTATGGTTATCATCAGCAACATTCTTATCAATCCAATCTAAAAACGCCATATAGGATACTCTTTTAAGGTTTCTTTCGCGATTAATTCGATTAAGTTCATCCAACTGGAATTTGGTCCAATTGAAATATGGTGATTCAGAAATGAATTGAAATATCTCATCCAAAGTTTCAAAACCTTTTAACCATCTGTTAAAATCCAACCCTAAGAACTCATAAATCTTTTCTTGGTCTTTGCTGACCATTATCTTATGTTTGGTGTCCTTATAGTAATATGTTATCCAAAAACCTTCAGCACCATATCTACCACCCATATGATGAGCCAATCTTCCCAGATAATTGCCGAGGTCGTTGAATGAAAGGTAGCTTAAGTATGAATCAAAATGGTCTTCAGAAGTGGTTATAAGGTCAATCTGAAATTCTTTATAATCAAATGACCAACAGTTACCATTGTGATATATCTCATTTGGTTTAAACTGTTCGGTTATCAATTCTCTTATATTACCAGAATAACCTTTCATTGAAACCAAAATATCCATATCACCAAAACTTTCTTTTGTATGATAATATCTTGGTATTTCGGCTTTGTAAAAAAACCTTCGGATTTTCCTAAGAACCTCAGAAGTGAGTTTGATATACTCTTCCTTTTGGTAACGTCTTGTATACGCTGTCTTTATTGCTCTGCCACCCATTTTTAAAAATTGAATTGGTTATCGGTTGCAAATTTAATCAAAAATTTTCTAAGATTCAAAACCGCTTCATTAAAATCTACCCTATCGGTTTCTTTGAATCTTATAGCTTCTTCGTCCTCTTGAATTGTTTTGTTAATGCTGTGATATATATCACGAACGACTTCAGCTAATTTGTTTTCCATAGTGCTAACGTCAGATTGTCTTAGTTCAACAACCTCATCTTCAAGTTCTTTGCAATAATCAACCAATTCTTGAACCTCTGGTTCATCCAATAAGGCGGTATTATATCGGAATATTTGATTAATGGATTTCAAATTAATCTAATTCAATATTAAACAATGTTTGACTATAGAAGTCTAACATTAAACCAACGGACATAACCATTTCAAACTCTTTTTGGTTTTTGTCAGCACCTTCTTTGTTAATCATCTCTAAAGTAGAGATGATGTAATCAGCCGTGAATTGTAATATAGATTTTAACATATTATATTTCTTTAAATGCGGTGAGGGCAGGATTCGAACGCTGCGACCACGAAGTTAACATAACTATTAAAGATTAGTACAATCATTATTTTGTAATTTTAAAAACTTGTATTTATACCAATTTTGTTCGGTTGCTGTTTTAATTCTATGACAATTAGCACATCGACATTCACACTTATCAATTTCTTTTAATATATTTTCCCAAGAATAACCATCATGAACCATTTTACTTAACCCATGTATTTTACCATCAGTATCTACGTGGTCAAATTCTAAAACCAGTGGATTCGTGTTTCCACAATCAATACAAGAGGACTCACATAAGATGTTATAAAATTTCTCCCGATGTTCGTTTACTCTCTTGTCTCTAGCCAAATTAACCTGCTCTATTATTTTAGTTTTGTTTTTTTCATAATGTTTTTTTGAGCGAACTTTACCACATTCTCGACACTCACTTTGTAAACCATCTTTTCTACCAGCATTTTTATTAAAATCCGTTAATTTTTTTTCTTCTTTACATACAGTACATTTCTTTTTCATATTTATCCTTTTATAATAAATATGTTAAGAATTAGTAAAGTGCTTAAGAGGCTAATATTAAATTTGCTGAATGTAATCTTTTCAATCAGATTAACCAAATTACGTGCTCTACCACTGAGCTACCTCACCTTTTAATTATTACAATACAAATATATAAATTATCTTTTAACTATGCAAGTTTTTTATCTTTTAAAAATGACCTTAAAAACGCATTTTGTTGTCCACCAACTTTTTCAATCCATTTTTCATAATTTTCTCTTTCCATCTTCTCCCATTCCATATAAGTTGCCTCGTTTGGTTTATGGTTTTCTTTCCATGTGAATGGTGTTGGCTGAAAATCCTCATATGTATTTCTATCAAATACCCTTTCGTCCGTTATGAAACAAAACGCTGTCATTGAATCGTTCAAATCAGGTTCATTAAATTCTTGAACAAAGATACCATTATCCAATAACTCATTATAATATTTCTGCATCGTACCAGAATCAATATAACAATCATTTGTTGTTCCACCATTCAATACTATGCTGGTTTTCCATTTATCAGCCCAACGTTCATATTGTGGTCTTAAATCTTCTGGTACATGCCGTTCATATTCTGTAACAGCATGTTGAAATTGAATACCCTTTTGGATGCCGCTTAGTTGGTATATAACGAAGCCATACATTCTAAGTTCCAGAAATTCTTCCATTTTTCTAGCCCTAGAATTTCGTTTAACCTTACAACGTTTAATTCGCTCATCAAACTCTTTACGTGTATATGGCCTAACATGATAATCATATATGTTTGTTAATTCATCATCAGATGAATCAAACCAATCATCGATGTTTAGGATTCTAATATTATCTTCCAAGCACCAATCGTAAGCTGTTTTAGCTGTCCATGTACTACCACTGGCGTGTATCATCTTTGAATAGATTTTCGTTAGTAATTATCCAATTGTAAAATAGACTTTGCAATTCTCTAGGTACTGGAAATCCATTCATATAAACAACGTTCATAACAATTTCAAACTCTTGACCCTTTTTAAAATCAAAGTCTTTTCTAGGTTTCGCGTCTTGCGTTAATTTAAAAACTTTCGCTATTATCATCTTTAATATTATATTTTTCTTTTATTTCTTGTTCCGCTAATTTAATAGCCTCAATCGCTTTTTCGATATGGACATATATATCCCCTTCAAAAAATTGACCTCTTTTTTCAGGTTTGTTACTATAATGTTTTTGGTGTAAGAATAATTTCCTGTACCCCGAACTGGTTTCTAAACCTAAATCATTAGAAACGTTCACCCAATAATTATCACTGTTCTTTTCCATAATACAAATTAAACATATTTTTTTTGGAAAATCAACTATTTATTAAAAAAAATTATAAAATGGCAAAAAAAAGTTCTAATACCAATACTTCGCAACTTTTGGAAAAACCAAAAGTTAAACGACCAAATGTTCATTCAAAAAAGAAAAGTTCTAATCTTAAATCCTCGAAGAATTATAAGAAAAAATACGTTGGTCAAGGTCGGTGAAATCAAGAATAGAATGATTGGTACACGTCATGTGTTAAACCATAATCAATAATAACAACTCTATCCACGCCATTCTCGGTGACAACACCATAAGAATTTAACCTAGTCAAATCGCCAGCAGGTATACTGTAGTTTCCTATGAAATCAAAAATACCGTAAACGAATTCATCTTCCCACATAGCTTCAACGATTTTTGAGTCTATCTGTCTCTTTTGAGCGTATCTACCAGCGTTTCCAGATTCAACCCCATAGTTATGTACAGCAGTGGCAAAATCATCGAAATTAAACCCAGTTATCTGTTTAAAATTAGATTTTGTTAGTTTCTTAGCCAATTGCATTTCCAACCACAAATTATTCTCATCATAATCATAGACTTTGGCAACAATATTCTCTAAATAACCTTCATTACCATATTGTATTTCAACTTCGTTTTGAGCTAAACCTTTTTGGTTCTTGGCTAACTTCAAAACCTTTTCATTGTCAATCATGAAAACAACTCTAGATGAACCAGAGCTGATTCTTTTCAGATGTTTATTACAATAGTCAATACGTTTTTTAAATGAGTTTAATGTTTTGAATTCACCCATATCAAATGTTGATGGGTAATCCTCACCAATCATTTGTTCAATTAAGTCAAAAGTTAACTCTTCGGATAAACGAGTTTTAATTCTATTCATAATAATAAATATCACTAAAAAAAAGAATATGCCCTATGTTAGTAGGGCATATAGTTTTTTGTTATCCATTTGACGTAGATAATCTGGTATGGTTTTAACTTTACCATCGTTTAATCCGAAGAATAAACCAGTGAAAGATTTTAAATCATTTGAATCTGCTATATCAAAAACCTTATTAGCAAATAATTTTCTTTCTTCTTTGGTTATATCTTTTGGTCTAAATTGGTTTAAAGCTTCCCATGATGAGTATAACTTATCAGTTAATTCATTATAATTTTGATGTAATGACCTAACCTCGTCTTCTCTTTCACGGAATGTCGCAACATATTCTTCAATCTCATTAGTTTTTATGACTTCCATGATATGGTGGGCTTCTGTCCCATTTTTTAAATGGTGTACAGCGACATATGCTGGATTTTTAACCTTAACTCTGTTAAAATTACCATCAACAACAACATAACCTTCATTATCATAGGGCATCTGTTCGAATGTCTTTATAAGATAATCAAAATTACCTTTATTAAGTTCATGTTCTTCAACATATGGAACACCTAACCAATCAGCTATTTGAATCACATCATTCTTTGAGTATTCATCTAACGTTTTTAAATCCCTAACAGTTAACAACGTAACACTAGAAGTTGCATGTGGTGTTACTACTATGTTATACGGTGTTGTTAACTCAAACACATAGGTATTATCGACATCTAACGCTTCAGTGAAATTATCATAATCTGTAAAGTTATAAATGGTTTCCCAAAACAAATCGTTGAATGATGTGTTAAGTCTATTATTAACCTCACCTTCACCTTCAGCGGTACCAGTAGTGGCAGCAAACCAACGATTTTTATGCCAATCATAATATAAGTTAATGCAGGTACCATCCAACTTAGTTTGGATTCTGGCCGTTGACCAATCTATTGTAGCGGCATGACCTTCAGCTGAATTATAAAACTTGGTTAGACCAAGACACATGACCTTCCATGTATCTTTTTCTAATACAATACCTCTACACTCTTCAACCTCTCTATTACCAAATGGAGATTCAATCTGGTCATATTTAATACATATTTTTTTATCATACACACGAATCTTAAGTTTGAAGTCGTTTAACGCTTTACTTAATCCGTGTTCTTTTATGTATTTAACTATAGCTAATTCCATTGTATCTTTTAATTTAGGATACAAATATACGAAAAAAATTGAACTTACAAATATTAATGATGATTTGATTGGATGTGGTTCATAACGAAATCATTCAACCGACCATTCGCAACCAAATCATCACCCCATTTTTGAAACGTTGGTATATGTTCAGTTCTATCATCAAAAAGAGTTACGTCTTTAATATTAGGATTATTGGTTAAAATATCGTTCAGATAATCCAATTTTGCTGTTAAAGTATCACTTTTATTATTAAAAAGATACATATCAAACTTTAAACCTTTATCATCCAATATTTTTTTAACCTCATCTGATAAGTTTCCACGTCTACCAGTTAACATTACTTTCATGACATCAGGGTTATTTTTTACTGAATCATAAGCACTTTTTACCTCTGGAATCATTGGCATGTCAAAGGTATCCATATCCAAACTTTCTTTTCTACCCCACCAACCAGTTATTTTTTTGTTTTTTTCAACTTCATCAGCTGATTTTGATGGGAAATCAAATCCATACTTTTCTTTCCAGATACGTCTACCAACTTCTGGTAATGGTGTATCCACAAGAGTAGCGTCAAAATCAAACACATATAATTTAGTTGGACCTGTTACATCTTCCAATAACATTTTTCTTAAGTTTTTTTTGATTGTTGAGTTCATCATATTTTTATATTTAAATATTCTTTTAAACTCTTAAATCGTATGTATTATTAATTCCAACGCATCTAAATTCACATGTTTTATATTGTGTTATCTCATCAGCATGGAAATGACCATAAAAATGGTGAGTGATGTTATTATTGAACATCAACATATCACACATCTCAGCCATTTGTTCCCTTTCAATATATAGTTCAGTTATAAGATTAGGGTCATCTTGTGCAAAATGTCTAACCAAATCATTTATACCCAATGGAAATACGTAATTCGGTGCAGTATGAGTAACCACGATGTCTATATTACGGGCTTCGAAAGTTTTTTCTTTATCATATACGAAAACCTCATCATGCCAATAATATGGATTAACCTTTCTATCGATGCTAATAGCACCACCAACAAAGAACATCCTTTTACCTTCGATTTCTTTTATTGTATAATCTGGTAATAATTCGATATTATCATATATGTGATTCCCTTGCCAAAAATAAGGGTTATCATGATTACCACGAATCACATATAGTTTATTATTGTTCTCACCCAATAAGTTATTTAGACCCTCCAAGATGGTTTCCATGTTTTTGATATTATTATTCATACCAAAATCACCAACTTGGATAATAGGGCCTTTATTACCTATGGTTTTAATCAAATACCTTAGATAGTTAAAATTACCATGTATATCACCTAATATAAACATCACTCTAAAAACATTGCTAAACTTTCATTACTAAAACCATTGATGCCTGTTACTTCAGCTACAATAGCCTCTTCTAGTATCTCTGGTATTTGAAATGCGTGGTTTTCGCTTGGCAATTCAACCTCAGCCAATACCATCTTAATATTCACAAAATTATCAATTTGCCAAATTAAATCATCATTTTTAAATTCATAACGTAACTTAACAATCTGACTTACAGCTTTACTCTCAGCCAATTCATACTCTTCTTTGTTAACCTCACACTCTATCTCCTCACAGACCATATCACTTACATATTTTTTAAGCGTTTTAACATAAGTTACTTTGTCATTAGTGTCTGTGATATATCTGTATCTTACAGTATAACCATTCTCATCCTTTGGTAAGTATAATTGTGTTATCTGCAATAGATTATCAAACTCTCCCAAATTAAGTGGATTATATTTTAGTAAATATTTTCTTTCGATTTCTAACTGTTCAGTCATATTATTAATTTTGGTCAAAGATATAAAAATATTTTTGACTATTAAAAACAATCTTCACAAAAAATTGGTGTTTGCTCACCAACATAGGAACCTCTGACATTGAAATCAAAGTATTCTATTGCTTGTTCTAACAACATTTCATCATCTTCAACTAAGATATCTATACATTTTTCGACAGAATAAATCAATCGCATGCTTGATTCATCAACACCAATGATTGCCTCATTAAAACCATCAGCAACCAAAAACGTATCGTCAGGATACATTTCTAAAATTCTTTCTAACATTATTAATTAATTAATTTGCTTTAACTTCTGTTACGGTACCAGTAATATTGAAATTTTTAACTGGTTTCCAATTTGTAATTTGATTTGACATTACAGGTTTTCCACCCTCGTTAACATTAACAGCCATTGTTATATGTGGTATGTTATTGGTTGATGGGTATCCATCAACCTTAACGGCTATTGCCATATCAGAAATTCCCAACTCTTTAACTGTCAATGTAACGGTTTTACCTAAATCAGATTTCATGTCTTCTGGTAAACCTTTACCGAAAACTATCGTCATATGATGCGCAAAGGTTTTCCAACCTTCAGGTATGTCAAACTTAGCTAACAGCTCGTTTTTGGATTTTTCATCTAAAACAACAGCTGAATACAAAACCTTATCGGATTTATCTTTTTTGGTTTCTTTAAGAATATCATCAATCGTAATGTCTTTATTAGCGTTATACTTATCAATCATCGCTTTGATTTTATCCAATGGGACACCATGAGTATTCCTTTTCGCTAATTCTTCAGCTGAAGCACCACCAGTACCAACATTCACTATCTCTATATTCTTATCATCAAAACCCATTTCCAATGCGGCTTTGACATAAGCTTTAGATTCCCATGGCGCTAAATTAGTGTTATCTATAATGACTGGTGTTATACCATTCTTCATTGAGTTAATGGCATTTCTTAAATTTGTTTGGTGCGCCTTTTGTAAGTTTGAAAAATCTTTACGGGTTATCATATCAGCAAAAATATCATTATAATTACCCATAGAAGATATTACATCATCAGTTGAGTGAATTACACCGCTCCCGACCAATTCTTTTGCCCTAGTGCTTTTACCTGACCCTGAAATTCCTCTCATTATGGTGAGTTTTTGGTCTGGTCTTGTTACCATATATCCTAGACGATTTTTTTCCATAGCACAAATATATACACTTAAATGTAAATATACAAATTATTTTTCAAATTTAGATTTCTCTGGGAACCTTAAATATAATAACATTTTAACGTCATCACTTAAACCATCATCGTCATGGTTTAAGAATATTTTATCTCCTCACCCCTCGGCAATATCTTTTTTATCATATATTTTCTTCAAAGCTTCAATATCAGACCATGTAATTAATTGGTTGTCATGACCAAGAATACCTTCCTTACTGACTAAGATATTTTTTCCACCTTTTTCAAAAGAAAAATAGTCATATATATTACCGCCAAATTTAAGACCTTCCTTTAATTTCACTTTTAGATTTTGCATTTTTTCTGGATTTAAACCATGATGTAATTTGAATTATAGTTCTTCTTGTTGAGAATATTGGCCAAAAAATAATATTAAAAACTGGTTGTAATGGATTATCATATTTCGTTTTAAAATATGATACATCAACGATAACCCATACCACCCCTTTGATAAGGTAATATAAACCAAAACCGACTATAACCCAAAGATTCATCATAATAATAAATATACAAATAAATATACAAAAAAATAATCAAAAAAAAAAGTGACACTAAAAAGATTCGAACTTTTACACTCAATTTAGAAGATTGAGATGCTTCCATTTACATCATAGTGCCAGAAATGTGACGACAGAGGGATTCGAACCCACATCCTCCGCTCCGATTACGATTACGTAGTTCGTAGCTACGCTCGGCTATGTCGCCATTTTAATTTTAACGTTGCGAGTATCGGAATTGAACCGATTTGGCTTCCCTTATGAGAGGAGGCTCTTTACCATTAAGACTCGCAATGATTGCTCTGGTGGTGAATTACGATATCACGACCACTTGTTTAACAGACAAGTGCTCTGCCTCTGAGCTACACCAGAATTTTAATTTAATGTAGTGCGGATTGGATTCGAACCAATATTTGATGTTATCTCAACATGCCATTACGAGTATAGAAGATATAAGCTTCCATCGGTACCGCACCAAGAAAGATTTTTACCCTAGAGAATCTTGTAACTCTGTCTGACTACTAACTAGTTTTCATCAGATATCAAAAGTGTGCTTCAAAGAGAGGCATTGATGGTTGATGTCGACCTGATTGGATTCGAACCAATGTTTGATGTTATCTCAAGATACCAGCTACAGTTCTCAAACTTATCAGGTTTGGCTGCTACAGGTCGAATTTATGGCGGAGACGAAGAGAGTCCAACTCTTACATCAGCTCATCACTGACCTAGCCGTTTTCAAGACGGTGTACCTCTGTCAACTGGGCGCCTCCATTATATAATTTTATCGCGGTGAGGAAGGGAGTTGAACCCTTACGAGACTGGTTACTCCTAACTACCTAGCAAATAGCGGCCACCACCAATTGGCTTGCCTCACCATAAATTATTTGCACAGACATAAGGCCTCGAACCCTAACCAATTGATTTGGAGTCAATTATGCTTCCAATTACACCATGTCTGTGTGTTTAATATTAATATGTCAAAGAACATATTATCCGAAGATAATATTCTGGGTCTGGTATCGGACTCGAACCGATTGGGGTATTTCTACCACGGGGTCACAACCCGTTCCGCTAACCTGTTACGGGCTAACCAGACCATATAAAAACAAAAAACCCGACTGTTTAAGGTCGGGTTCTTCATTTCTTAGTTTTATAATTTAAATCAACTAAAGTTATGAGCATAACCGACCATGGTGGCGCTACTGCGTCTCCAATTAATCGAATTCATATGTATGCTCATAGTTTTCATAGCTTTTTATTAAATATGGTACAAATATATAAAAGTTTTAGATGTAATGCAAATTTTTTATTATTTTTTTTTTTCAATCAATTAGTTTAACAAAACCAAAATCTAACCATCGCATAATGAAGTCTGTCGAATATTCGTTATTTTCTGTCATAACCATCCCAGTGTTTCGATTGTTTGACGCTTTGATGATTAACTCTACTCTGTCTTTGAATTGTAATTTTTTCCCCTTTTTTAACATATTAATTTAATTTGTTTGTACAAATATAGTAATAATATTTGGTTATCACAAATCTTCCTTATGTTTTTCGAATATTGAGATTATTTTATTTACGGTTCTAGTAGTTATTATTTTTTCACCCTTAGTTAATGGTTTATCGAATTCAAAGAAATGTAAACCAACAAAATACAACGCAGTGTCACTTTCGGCTATTTTTCTCATCTTCGACCATTTAATTTTATCCAATATTAAATCTTTCTTTTTGTCACCATCAAATAATTCTTCAGTTATTATGGTTATTTCTTCACCAATATCCAACGGTTTTAGTTTGTCAACTATAGAATCCTCTATTAGTATCTCGCCACGTTTGACCGTTAACTTTTCAGTGCCATCATTATTGGTTTCATACACAACATCCATATATGGTGAATCCATATCGTGATGTAATTTCCATATACTCACTTTATCGATGTTGGTTTTTTCCACAATATAGTTTATGAGGTCATAAACCAAAGCTATATCTTTAACACAATTTAAGATAGGTGTACTTTTAGTTCTTTCTATAAAGTTTTTATATATGAACCAAGCATTGGCTATTATCAAAATGATAATAATAAAAATCGGTAACGTATTCATTTGTTTTTTATTCCTTCAAATATCACTCTTATTTTACTTACAGCAATTTCAATCTCGACCCTATCATTAGGTTCATCAAATCTATCATCATTATCGGTTGTCGCAAAACTAATGTAAAAGAAAGCATCATCAGTCTCACCAATATAATGAACTTCCGAATAAACAATCGTTTCTCTTTGGTATATCTTTTTTAAGATACCGTCTTTCATTCGACTTACCAATAATTTATTTGATGTGGTTGGACCTATATCGCTCAACATCTTAACATAAATATCATCAACCAGAAGTCTTTGATAATCATTTTTAACTGAATTTAAAGGGTGTTTATAACCTTCATATAATACACTGGCATATAAATGAGTACCTAATCTTGGTTTTCCACCACCGTCCTCGGTTTTCATTAATAATATTCTTTGAACACCAGTATCACTTAAAACCCTATCAATAGCTTCTTGAAACTCTGAAACATTTATAAAATCAGATGATATGGTCTGAGTAGTCTTTTGGCGTTTATTGCTGTTCAAATACCATAGTATTATATTGCCCAACAAACCTATTAAAGCAACACCAACACCACCAGTCAATAAACTATCTAATAAATCTCCCATAATTCCTGTATATTACTTTTATAAATATATAGGTTAATTGTAATAGACCGTTATTTAACTATTTTCGTTTTAATTGGCTACTGTGTCAAAAATAATCAAACATTTAACTATTTAAGTTATTAATAATCAATAACTTAACTTAGTTATATATTTAGGTTTGCATGTCAATATTTTCAATATTTGTCCTTTTAGACTTTAATTGAGTGTTTTTTTGAATTTTTCGACCTCAATTTGATTGATTACTTTACCGACCTCTGGTCCTTTGATATTGAATTGTTTCATAACATCTTGCCCACTTACCGATAACTTGAATTGCAATAATTTGTCAATTAGATTAGCATCCAAGTTCATTAGTGAAGCAAAAGTTTTAATCTGTTCATCAGATAAACTACTTAGTTGTAGTTTCTTTTTCATTGGTACAATTTCATCTGGTTCAAATTGAGTCAATAACATTAAAGCTGTTATATCACGTATTTCTTGTGTTGAGTATTTCAACGCATTTAATTTCTTTTCGATTTGAGATATGTCACTTATAGTTATAAGTGGTAACAATAAGCTGGCAATTACCAACTCTGAGTCATTACTCTCTATGAAATTCTTATTGATTTTAACGTTAGGAAATATAGCATTGAACAAATCATATTTATCCAACATCGATAAGAAATTAACAGTTGATTTGGATGTCTTGATTCCTTTGATGAATTCATCTCTAATGCGCTCACCAGAAATTGCTGATAAATCAATACCTTTACTTAGTAATTGGTCTATCTTCTCATCAACCTCACTACCGAATCTTGCGGCAAATCTAATAGCTCTTAACACTCTTAGCTTGTCCTCTTCAAATCGTTCAGATGGGTCACCAACCGTTCGAATAATACCTTTTTTAAGGTCTTCAATTCCACCAACAAGGTCAACAACCTCATTGGTATCCAAATCATAGAATAATGCGTTAACGGTTAAATCTCTTCGGGCAACATCTGTTGCTATATCAGTGAATTCAACACTTGAAGGTCTTCTAGAATCTTCGTATCCCGATTCAGACCTAAAAGTGGCAATCTCATACTCATCATTGTCAGTTAATGCGTTTATAACACCAAAAGATTTACCAGTTTCTATTATATTTGTTATAAATGGTTTTCCTTTAAGCATTTTAATAACCTCATCAGGTTTGGCTTCAGTTGCTAAATCATAATCCTTTATAGGTTTACCCAATAAAGCATCCCTAACAGAACCACCGACCAAATATAATTCTTTACCATTAGCTTTGAATACTTTCTGTATCTTCCTAATATCTTCAGGTATGTCCATTTTAAAGGGTATACGGACTTCTTCCGCTTCCAATAGTAATTGTTCTTTTATTAATTTTTTAAACATCAGTTCTTTTTAATTAAATAGTTCACAAATATAACAAAAAAAAGGCCAAACCTCATGGTTTGACCTTGAAAAAACTATGAATAGTTTTTTTCTATCTATGCGTAGCAACTGGCTACGGAAACCCCATGTTTAAACATAAATGCTCTAACTTTTTCGTTGAACACTTCAACATTGGCAATATCATTTTCAATAATATCGGTAAATTTATCATAATTATTTAAGGCTGTTTCAGATGGGTGATTTAAATCCCTATTACTTTTGGCTCTGACACCCATGGGGTCACCTGTAATTTTAATTAAGAGACCGCCTTGACTTAGAATGTAATCAGCTTCATTGGGGAATCTAACATCTGGTATCACTAATATATGGTCTTTAGCCAAAGCTTCTTTGCCAACAGAAGCGAATAATGACTTTACCCAAACGTCAGTATCAAAATTATCTCGTAAAGCTTCAGTACCGAGTTGTTGTAATATTTGACCAACGGTTTTACCCCACATATCCAAATATACATTTTTATCATCTTGTGTATAGTTATAAACTGGATTATAGAAGGGTTTGTTAGGTTCATGGGTCATGGTCATATCATAACCAGTCAACTGTTCAGTAATCAACCTTAATTTATCAGCAAACGCATGTCTTTCAACTGGTTTTGAACTAAACTCAGCCAGTGTTTCAGCAAAAAAATCCTTACCAGCACCTATGGTGCCATTTATACCTATAATCATTTTTTTTTAATTATTGTGCAAATATACAGAATTTTTTTTGTATATCAAAAGTTATTTTAGTTTTCTCTGAATAGTTTAGATAATTAAATTTCTTTTCACAAATCTTTAAAGTTGAACAGCCCTTTTCATTCATTTTGAACTTGATTTATTGTAATTGTTTATATATTCTAGTTGTGCGCAATTAAGGTAAATCAACCTCTGCCCATGAATCAACTGTAACGTCTGAAAAATTATACCTGAATCGCAACTGTCTTTCATCCGCCATTAACATTGAATGGCTTGGGTTTGCATACCAAAAACAATCTCTACTTGCGTCTTCATTAGTTGCGATAGGTTTGTCTTCTCTATACCCTAAGTATATGCTTCCTTTTTTTCGTTTAATCCAAATCAATTTGTTTGGTTCAGGCAAATTTTCTGATGTAAGTTTTTTAAACTCCATAATATAACTGCGCACAACAAAGTATATAAAACATGGCTGTTGTACGGCTTATTTGACCATGCACGGCATTTAATTTAGTTCAGTACGCTTCGACAAGTTCCGTGTTCTTATCAGCCACGTTTCATATACAAATACGTTAGCACACATAATTAATCCGTTGTTCTGTTGTTTATGTCTGCTATCATTGCCCAAAGTGGTCGCTCTCTTATTTTGTGTCTGTAAGCCAATAGTATTTCGCTCCATTGGTTTATATCTGTGATAATCTTGGTTTTACTTTCCAAAGATTTACGTGTGCTAACATCAAATAAAGAATATAGCTTATCAATCGCTTGGGCTTCGCTTATTTCCTTTCTAACTAATTCACCGAGTATTTTATCTATTTCGTCTCTCATATCGCTACTTTCTTTATTTGTGAACCGTTAGCGGTAATTCTTTACTGGTTTACTATTTGGGCATTTGTTGTTATCACAGTATCTTTCTCCAAACAACATTAAAAATCCACTTCTGGGCATTGTACTACCGCAATTTGTACAAAAATGCCCTACACCTTCTCGAATAACTCTATTTAGTGGTGGTTTGGGTGGTTCTGGAATAGAACTACCGCTAACACCACCTATATGTAATGCCTTATTCTCTTTTTTGTTCTTTTTCTTTTTACTCATTGCTTTAATCTTTTTAGTTAGTGTAGTAATTTATTCAAGGTCGGCACTACACATAGCCACTCCCATTATATTCAATTAAAATTTATTTTGATTTATATTTAAAAAGAAGTTCTATCAAACCCCAAGTTATCAGTGGAAATACTACTAATGAGAGTAAATAACCTACCCAATTATTATCTTTAATTATATTGACAAGTGTAAATCCAACCATCACAGTTAGAATTAAGTAGAGTTTTGATTTATTGATTTCTGTCATAACTTCTTTTTTTAAAAGTAAAAAAAATTTCAACTAAATATAACAAATGATAAACAACATTAAAACGATTGTTTATCATCAGACGTTATGTGCCATTATAAATAACCACCTTCAACAAACTTGACCAAGTGGTCTGCACACCATTGAGCCTTGTTTAGTGAGTCTAGGGATAGATAATTCTTTAACCAAGCGTCTTTGGTCATTCCGTGTTTCATTACAGCTTTAACTTGCTCAAATCGTTCATCTGTATAAAGGTCAAGTTTGCCTTGTTCTTTTAATATTTTTTTCGTTTCTGCTTTCATCTTGCGAATAATAACGGCACATAACAACGGCTAAAAAGCATAGCCAATAAAGTGTAGTGCCAATTTTGAAGCGTGATTGCATGGCTACGCTTCTTAGCCAAACCGTTAAATGAAAAGCTACATGAAATGCTCGCCACAGGCATCATCTTTCCAAATGCGCTTTTGTTCAGGCTTTGGTTCTTCATAAACACGATAACGGTTATTTTTTTCTCTACCACACAAAACACAAGCAGTAGTTTCAACTACATACCAATATTTTCGCCCTTCATTTAACACTGCATTGGTGCTATTTTGGCTGACGGAAGTAATCTGGTCTTGTTGCATATATATCTTTTAGTTGTTAATTTGAACTTTTAAGCCTTGATGCCCAAACAGACACCAATGCTTTAACGTTATGCATCATTGCCATAAAGCAATCGTTTTGCATTTGCAATAATCTGTTCAGTTTCGTAAGCACCGCTAAATGTGCCTGTACTTAAAACACATACACACCTACCATCGGAATCAAATATTCTTGGAGGCTCACTTCCATTCCAATCAAAATACCAAGCAGTAGGCAACGAATGCATAACATCAGATAAACCCAATAATCTTTGAGCTTCTTTGTTATGTTCGTCTTTAGTCATAGGTTTCTTTCTCTTTGCCATATTTCTGTTATTACTGGGTTTATCAATACCGTTGTTGCGGGAGAAAGAATCGCACTTTCACACCTTTACGGTTGGTAGCTTATGAGACTACCGAGGCATCACTACCAGCCTTCATTCCCGCGATATAATAATAAACAGAGAGACTTTTTTTACATCTCAATTGTATTGTCTAAATTTTGCTGAAATCTCTCTTTAATTTCTGTTTCTTAATTTCTGATACAAATATACATTAAATATTCAATATATGCAAATCAAAAATTACTTTTTTCTCTCATTTAATTCTTCAACAACAATATACGTGGTATTCAATAAGAATGTTTCCCGATGTATCACATTCAAAACAACATAGTATTTACCCGTATTCTCAATATAAACCATTTCGTTGGTTCTCGGTGTTTCAGATAACCTTAATCTGGTTATAACATCCCAATTACGAGTGATTATATTATACCTTTTTTTTAAGAACATTTTTAATTATTTACAAAACCTTTGATTTTCCTATATTTATATATAAATAACAATTTACAAAAAATCAACTAAAATGAAAGGATGTGGATGTAAACCAAAACCAAAACCAAGCAAATAATTAAAAAATATGTCATGGTACTACATTGAAATAATTTTACCATGACATATTTTTTAAGAACAAAAGTTCAGTGTGGATGTGGAGAGATTCGAACTCTCGTCTTACACGCATCAATAATACTTTCTACAAGCTTAGTCACATTTTCTAATCTGACGAAATATCAAATCTTTACAGGAATTTGAAAACCCGTTATTAAATTTTATTGACCTTAAAACTCAATAAACTAAAAAGGTTTTGTTAAGCTGTCTTAACTCGGCACCTATTATGCTGTTGGTGCAAACATCCCTTACACTAAAGCTTCTGCTTCAGTAGCAAAGAATCTTTCATAATTAACGAAATCTTCGCCTTTTATAATTCTCAAGTAAATTTTGTACTGCTATAACCTGAGTCGCAGTGCTTCCTTATATCAAAGAACATCATGCAATCAAATCCAGTCACACCCATTCATTTATAAATATACTGATTTATTTTTAATGCACCAAACAAAAAACGCCTCTTCATTAAAAACTGTTGGTTTTGTTACCAACCATTCTTTAAACCATTTTTCAGTCGTTACATAAATACTACTCGGCACATCCATTTTTGAATGTGGATTAACCTTTTTATATAACTTTTCAGCTATGCTAATATACATTATTGTTTATTCTTAATAATTGAATCAATAATACCATATTCAAGGGCTTCACCTGATGTAAGCCACAAATCTCGGTCAGCATCTTTTTTAACTTGTTCTGGGTCTTTATCACAGTATTCACCGAGCATTCTAAACAACTCTTCATTATATTTTTCAGCTTCCATATAAGAGATTTTCATTGACTGTATCTCACCTGACATACCTCCAGAAACTTGGTGTAGCATTACTTTTGAATGTGGTAAACTATATCGTTTCCCCTTTGTTCCAGCACCTAATAAAACTGAACCCATCGATGCTGCCATTCCAGTATTTATTGTTACAATATCAGAACTAACATAATTCATAACATCGACCATAGATAGCCCACTCTTGACGCTTCCACCAGGGGTGTCACAATGAATTACAATATCATCGTTACCTTGTGTGTCCAACCACATTAGCTGTGCTTGAACAATTGTTGACATCATATCATTTACAACGCCAGCAACCCAGATAATTCTCTCCATTTGCATTCTGGAGAAGATATCCATCTGAACGGCTCTTCTATCAGATTCTTCGGTAATATATGGTGTTAATGAAGCATTAGGTCCATATAGTTTATCTTGAAGTTTTTCCCAATAATGCAGTTGCATCGGGTTAATGTTCAAGTGCTTTATTGCATAATTGCTAAAATCGTTATTATAAGTCATCTTTATATCTATTTAAGGTTTCTAATGCGTCATCAGCTTCAGCCAAATTAACTAACGCTTCAATACAGTTATCATAAAAGTCTGTTGTTGAGTGGTCACCAATTCCAACGGGGTTGGACATTAGTAGTTTAAGACTTAACAACGACTTTTGTCGTCTGGAATGCATTTCAGATTCCAACATTTTAATTACACTACCTTTCATCACACTCTAACTTCTTCAGAATCTTCTTTTTGTGATGATAATTCTCTTAGAACATCTTTAAGTCTCTTGACTTCTTCAAAAGTGTATTTGCTAACCATTAAGCTGAATGCTGTGAAATCTGGTTTAACGATTGACAGTTTATCTTTTTCAAAATCAAAACTGATATGAGCAATTGCTTCCTCAGCGACCATAACTCTGTGGTTTTCTTCCAACATCTCAAAGACTTGCTCATTAACTGTGATTACAATATCTTCTTTTGTTAGGAAATTATATACACCAGTAACTTTTTTTGGTGGTTCATATACGTTCTTTTGGTTTTGACAACCAACAACCCTTAAATTAACAACCCGTTCAAGTCCAGCTTTGCTAAATGCTCTTGTAAAATAACCTTCTAGGTCTTCCATTAAATCAAAATACTTCGCCATTTTTTTATTTTTAAATTATTTTTGTTATTACTTTAGCAAACATATAATATTATTCCTTAGCTGTCAAGTGAATCGGTGATGTTTTTTAATTTATTCAATAAATCCTTTTCTTCTTCCGATATTTCATTAGGATATTTAACGTTTAATAATATGTGCATATCACCACGTTCATTTAAAACACCAAAACCTCTTTGTCGTTTTTTGAAACCTTGACCCTTAACTCTTAATACTTTACCATCATGTGATAGTTCTGGTACTTTTAATTTAATCTTTGAACCAGATATTGTTGGTACCATCTTCTCACAACCCAATACCACTTCTGGATATGTTAATTCCATAAAATAGGTAACGTCAAATGGGTTATCTGGATTTCGCATAAAGTCTTTGTCCTCGTTTACAAATACCTCCACAATCAATGCTCCGACCATACCGTTATTCAACTCATTACCATAGCCTTGATACGTTAATCTTTCACCATTCAAAATACTTGGTGGTATGGTTATTGAAACATTATTGGTTTTGCTTTTTTTACCAGTAGATGAACAATCGTTACATGGTTTTTTATATGTAGTGCCAGTACCATTACACGTTTGACACATTGTTTGCATAACCATAAACCCGTTATTGATTATTTGTGCCCCACTACCACCACAGGAAGAACATGTTTCAGGTTCATGACCACCATTACCATTACATGTCCCACATTTTGAAAATGAGTTATAATTAATAGGTACTGTCTTGCCGTTTAAGACATCTTTTAAATCTATGATAACCCTATGATAGATATTTGGTTGTATATCAGATTGTTGTCGTCTATTGGCTTGCCTGAAAAATTCTTCAAACCCCATAGACCTACCAAACGATGGTGGATTGTCATATTCTGCACGTTTCTTAGGGTCTGAAAGTGTTGAATATGCTTCAGCTATCTCTTTAAATTTTTCCTCATCACCACCTTTATCTGGATGATGTTCCTTACTTAATTTACGATAACTTTTTTTTATTTCCTCTTGAGTCGCTTCTTTTGAAACGCCCAATATATCATAGTAATTGGCCATATGTTCACTTTTTTGACAAATATATGTAAATTAAATTAAAAAAAACAATGGAATATCAGGTCATCTTAGTTGGTAACGGTAAGTACATTCGTAGGTTCTGCAAATATAAAACAAAGGAATTTGCATATGAAACTTATAACGAACTAAAAGCCGATACACTTAATGTCGCATTCCCAAAGAAATTCATAAATGACGGTAAGATTATGCCTGTTAGTTACGAATTATTTTTGGTTAAGGAGCCTGAATCGGATGACCAACCAAGATTATTAAGGGATAGATTCGGTAAACTATATGAAGAACCTTTATTATTTGATAAATGGAGACCCTTGCAGTCATCGCCATTTCAAATCGAAGAAACCTTTTGGCTGTATGGTTATCCATCTAAAAAGAACCGAAAAACAATACATGATATTGTTAAAATATTGTTCACAAAACCTAATTATAAAAATTTAAGACAAGCCATTGTTGTTCATAATAAATTAGTTATTCATAATGAAGAACGTTTTGATATGGTGGTCTGTAAAAATAAGGAAGAGGCTCAAAGATTACACCATAAACTTCACGATACATCAAAAAGTATAAAGACCAATGATATAATCTTTATGGGTACTTGTGCTGACCCAAACATAGGTATAATGTATCAAGTTATACATGAAAACACTGATTGGCCTATGACTAAGATTAGAAGAACCACAACTAAACCATGAATTCTTCTAATTTGGCTTTGACATGTCTCTCCTTGAACAGTTTATAGTTGGCCCAATCAACGCTTCTATATAACTCATCGAAGAACGGTAACTCATTTGAAATAGCCACGCACTTCGATATTTTAAAAGTTATTTGGTTTCTCAGATTTTTTGTTACTGAAAAATATAGTTCACCTTCCTTAAATTCTGAAACATCATTTATTTTTTTAACTTCGCCAGAATCTAAATAATGATATTTCTCAAAAACTATCATTCCTTTTCTTTCATGTCAAAGGCTGTTGCAATCTCATCCAATACTTTATAAACATGTTCCATATCTGGTTCACTTAAGTGTACTGGATTTAAACACTCAATATGTTCCTCACCATCAGTTGGTAGGAAAAATGCCATAACATCGTAACCTTTCTGTTTAATCATCATATCAACCGAATTTGCAAATTCTGTTGCTATCCGTTGGTTTTGTAATAATTCTCTGCAAAGATAAAACACGAGAACTAAAGGGTGTTTAGAATCATTCATTTTTTAAGTCTTTTATAAAATCTACGAATTTAACTTCTTCAAGTACATCTGAAAGTTTAACGTTTTCGTCTTTGAAGTATGTTAAAAACACTTTATTTATTGTTGAATCTCTATCTGTTGAGCCATAAACAGCTTCAGCATACATTGGTGAATTGTTATCATCCAAAACATAAACCAAGTACTCGTTAACTATTTTAGAATCGTGAATAGTACTCAACAATTTATCACTATTTTTTACTAATATTTTCATTTTTAATTCGTTTATATGTTAACACTAAACAAAAAAAACGAATTAGTAAAGGGGTTAACAAAAAAAGGTGGGAAATATTTCCCACCTTTTCAAAATAACTACGATAGTTGATTAAACCGTAACAGCATCATATCTTGATGAACTGATTACATTCATCATCATGCTGTATGGTGTCATGTCCTTACCTTCCAAAAGATTGGTAAGTAATGATGGACTAAATCCACTGACAAGTGCAGTTTGAGTTTCGTTGAAACTTACTGGGCTATCACTATTACCTGCATTCAAGTTCCAGTAAACCAACTTAGGCATCTCATAACCAGCATTCTCATACATTGACCTAATCATTTCTTGTGCAGTTGGATTCCAACTACTGACTCTACCGTAGCCTGTTGCGGCATCAAATTGCATGTCACTCAAAATAAGCACCATTGTTGGCATTTCTGATTGAGGAACATTACTTTGCTTTGCCTTATCCAAAATTAATTGGAACACAGCTTCAATATTGGTATTCATATCCCACTGGGCGCGATGTAACTGATTATACCTTTCATTAAGGTTACCCTTAAGGTATTGCAATTTTGGTTTGGCTGAGAAAGTTATGAAGGCGTCTTTAAATTCGCCAACATTTCTTTCTGAGATATAAAGACCCAAGCTGATTGCAACATCCATACATGTGATAGAACCTGAGCCACTAGCTGAACAACTCATGGAACCTGAAACGTCAACTACTGGTAATAGTCTTTCGTTATTACTTTCCATATAATTAGGAAGGTTGTCCCACATAGTGTTGGCACCAGCTTTGTTACCATTACGTAACATGTTCATCACGTTGTACGGATATACCGCACCAGTGTTAATCTTAACTTCGCCACGATTAACTGAGTTAAGATACTCAGTATATCTAGCACCGTCATTTCTTCCGAATGCTCTAGCGTAGTCAGACATTGCTTTAGATGGAACTTTAGAATAATCAATTGCTGAAAATTCTCTATTGCACATATTGGTTTCAACAACATTGGTTGCTGCAACCAACATTTTTCTATAAGCCTTTGGCGTAAGACCCATATACTTCATGATTTTATTTGCAATAGCACGATTCTTAAGGTTGGTACCATTTGGTCGTGGTGACCATTTTGCTGCGAGACCATCACCAGACTTCAACGCTGTTGAAATCATTTTTAAGGCCACTTCTTCAAGCTTGGTACCGAACAATGCGAATACGTCATCCCATCTACCATATTCTGAAATTAGATTGGCATTTTTAGCCATAACTTCAGTTCTGTTGTCGGCAAGATATCTTATGATTGTCTTGAAGATTTTTCTTTCTCCAGCACCACCTCTAATATCTCTAGCCCAGAAAAGAACTTTCATAGCTGTAAGAGCATCTTCCTCAAACGCTTTGACAAATAGATTAATCAAATCAGCATCTGATTGTGTTCTCATAGCACCTACTCTGGAGAATAGGTCAACACACATGTTCAATGTGGTTGAATTTGTCGCCATAGCGTTTTCGGTTGTCATATCCTTAGTTCTTAATGCGTCTACTAATCCCATAATTAAAGTTTTTAATGATTATTAATTTGAATCTGGGTACAAATATATAACGCATTTTTCGAAAATGCAAATTTTATTGAAAAAAAAAAATTAATTGTGTGTAATCACCACGTTGATTCCACCCATTTCAATCTCGATTATATCAGTATATTCATAATCTGAACCGTTAGGGTTTGTCTTGTAATATAAGGTTTCGTCCAACTTTTTATGGTTATGCGAATCTATAACATAATTTAATGTAAGACCTTCTTTATGTATCTTATCGTTATTGACAATCTCTGATATGGTCTCAACAATATCATTATATGTGAACATTTTAATTTTATTTTTCATAACCATTAGAATTTGAGAAAAAAGTCTTCGATACTTTCTTTTATTTTGGTCCAACGAGACTTCTCAACTCGCCTAACACCACGATTTTGTTTTATCTCTTCACCTAAACCATTTCTTATTTCTTGAATGAATAATTGTTTTTTTAGTTCAGAATTCTGCCTATCAGCCATGATTTCACGCATTACATTCTCTTCAGTCTCAACACGTTCAAATTTTTCCTCAGCTTCAAGTGTTTTTATAAAGTTCTTTGTCTGTTTATTTGTAATTTCCAATAATTCATCCAAACTTACTTCTTGTTTTTTTGACATAGCTCTTCAATTTTCTCCTTTGTTTTAGGGTATAGCGGTGTTGGTAGTTCATCAATGGCAAACCAACCATAGTCACTATTTTCATTGTCTAATGTACATTTAAATTCCGCATTTGTAAAGCCCTCGTAATAATAGAACATTTTATCACCCATGTCTTGTGAATATCGATATTTGATATCAATTTTGTCATCAGCATCAACTTTGATTTCTTCCATTATTTCACGTTTTAATGCTGCCATTCTTGTTTCACCTTCATCGATACCACCGCTTAATAGTGACCATTTTCCCTTATGGGGTTCACAATTTCTTTTTAATAACAAAACTTTATCAGTTTTTTTACATAAAACCAAAATACCGACAGCTTTTCGCTTTTCGTTTTCAAAAATCATTTCCCTAAATTTGTCTTTTATCATAATTTCTTGACTTATCCATATATTATAAATACATTTAAACAAAGATTAAAGAGATGGAATTAATATTTGTTTACAGTATAATAGCATACGGAATAACCAATATATTGGTATTCGGTAGTATCTTTCAGAATTGGAGAGATTTTTGGGATGCGCAAAGCCCAACGTTCTTTGGAAAACTTTTCAGTTGCCCTATGTGTCTTAGTGTTTGGGTTGGTTTTGGTCTATCGATGGTTTTTCAGAAGTTCAATATCAATACACCAATGACAGAGATTGGTATGTTCTTACCAATGAATTATGATATGTTATTATTCGTTGGTAAGATATTTTTGGATGGTATGTTTGCTGGTGGTATTGTATGGTTAATACACATAATACAGGAAGCCTTTGAACGGGCGTTCAATAATCAATAATCGATGCAAGATGGGCATGACTCACCATTTTTGCATTTGCATGGTGGTGCATTGAAATCTGCCAATACTGGTTTACCATTCTTCACAGGTTCTTCAACAACGACCTCATTGATTGGTTTATTTGATGCAGCTTCCTTTGGTTCAACAACCGTTTCTTTTTCATCGGATTCAACAACGGTTTCATCATCCAATTCATAATTGGTATCCAATTCAATAGAGTCTTCTGGGAAGGTAAATTTAAGACCTTTAAGTTTAGTCAATTGAGTTTTATTAAATAGATTTTTAAGTTCAGATACTTTCTCTTTGAAGAGTTCATTCTTCATTTCTCTTTCCTTATTCAACTTAATCGCTCGTTCGATAAAATCCAATAATGAGTCAACATTATGTTTTGGGTCTTCAGAATAAGCCACACACTGTAAGGTGTCTGATTCTTTAAGTTCGTTTACAGCTTTGAATTGTATCCCATCTGATTTTGGTACACCCCAACTGGATGGAAATTCAACTTCAACTATTGGTGTTTTACCATATCTTATTGTCGTAACATATGGGCTTAGTTCATCTAATCTTTCTTGTATCGCCATTTGTATTAAGTTTAAAAGGTAATACCCGTGAAAATAGATGTTATTATAAACGCTAATGAGATACCAAATATTAATAATTGTTTACTATCAATTGAATACCTGCTAGGTTCGCCTCGTCTGGTCATAATAAACGCTTGTATGAAAAAATACGAATGTCTTAATACGTTCAATACTGAAAGTACCAATAACATTATCAATATCTTATTTACCAATAGTAACATCACAATGATTTTCTTACTTGTGAAATATTCAATCTAATACTTTGGGCAAGTTTTTTAACTTCCTGTAAACCAACTCTGACTCTAATACCAGCTGATTTATTATCCTTATCATAAAACTTTTCGACATCCTCATCAATGGACGCTATGATTTCTTTTATTTTTGCAAATTCTGCTTTCATTTTATTTACTGTTTGTTTCTAAATTATTTTCTGGCTGTACCGCAGTTTTCTGAAGTTCTTGCCATTTTTGAATCTTCATTGTGTTGATAACTTGTTTTTCTAAAACATCATTTATCATTGAAACCAAATCATCGGTATGTAATGTCTTATTATTAACAAGACGTTCTAACTCGTTATCTAATTTAACTTGTTCATGGACAAGTCCACTTAAAACCATACTAAATATTCTCATGACCTAATTATAGTTTAATAGTTTGAAAAATCAAGTTTTGGACAAAGATTTTTGACCAATTGATTTTTCAAATAACTTATAAACTGATATCAGACAATCGATATCAGCCTTTGTTTTTGTCGTATTATAATCAAATAGCTGTTTCCAAAATAATGTGATATTATCAATTTTATCCTGACTATTTTCCTTATCTGGCATTGAGTAGTACACTTCAACCATAAAATCCCTATAATATTCCTTTAAGTCCTTTAAGTCACCTAATTTTATATTCTCAGCTTCAAATGCCTCAACAGTTCTTTTAAAACACCAATTATAATGATTTAATTGTTGTACCTCATTGGTTATATCATCACCCATATAAGTATCAAAACAGAATTTAAATAAAGTTAATACAAAGTCACCATATAATACCAATTTTTGGTGTATTATATCCTCGTTATTGAATATCATTAAGATGCTTTCTTTTGATATCGGTGTCTGTATATAATTGAAAAATTCGTTGAATTTATTCATGTCCATCATAATTTAATAATGAACTGAATGTATGCAATAAACCCAATTTGTAAACTTAAAATGCTTTTAACATTTCAATCATTTCTGGTTGGGGAAAAATATCAAATTTATCTTTTCTAACTGATGTGTGTGACCATACACCCCAATCACCATTCAGAGCGTGGTCATTTATTTCAAAACCTTTTCCGTTAGGTTCATCGGCATATTCAGCAAGACCACATCGTAAATCAATACCATATTTCTCACTCAAAAATATCATTAGTTCTTTAACTGCTTGTATCTGTTTATCGGTATACTTTTGATAATACTGAAATCCTCTGAAGTTAAAACCTAAATCACAAACCTGTGATTCATCAATTACTGAATTAACATAATTAAGGAATTTACCGTCCTTGGTCTTTGTTAACGGCCCATAATTACATATTTCGATACCTATGGACTGTTGATTAAGTTTTTTATTGTTACTGGTTTTAAGACCCAAATGGTAAGCCCAATAATCTTCATCAAAGGCTCGATAGATTTTACCATCCATACTGTCTTTATCGCTACCGTTTCTATCAAGACCACCAATAACAAATGATGTTGCTATACGTATTCTGCCCTTATTTGAGTCTCTATCTCTATTCCAACCATCAATGGTCCAATCGGCTCTGTGTGACCCAGCTGTTGCATGAAGATAAATGGTATTCTTTGTGGTTTTTTCTTTAACGTATTCCCCGTCCTCTAATATTCGGTCAATAATTTCCACAACTACTTTAAATCTGTATGCTCACCGCGATGCTCGACAGTCTTATTCTTATCATTAACGTATATAATAAAAGGATACTTACCGTATTGACTCATTGGTAGTTTATTGACATCTAAATCAACACCAATAGAATTTTTATAACCACTCATGATTAATTTACCTACTTCTTCAGCCCAATCATCAGTATTCAATATTACGATTGGTCTTTCACCTTCTTCAGAGTGTTTGGCAAACTTTTCTGGATACATCTTCATTTCAGCTAAACTATAAACTTTAGTTGCAGCTTTCAACCAATCATTTGACTCGTCATTCATACCAGCGACTATTTCGTTACCACCCATAGCAAATTTCCCGTTGTAAAACGAAAAATACTTATCACCATTTTCGGTTTTAATTGGTAAACTTAGTTGAAATAACCTATTTCTATTTAATTCTGGTTTACCTGTTATTACAACACCGTCTTCGAGTTTAACAGATATGTCTTTACCGTTTATGACTTTAACCATATCATCAATATTGGTGGTGTCAAAATTAACGTCTTCAGTTAAAACAGAAGATTCACCATTACCGATGAATCTTTGTTCCAACATCAAATTGGCTTTTAAGATACTTTTATATTTGCCGTTTCTTTTCATTATTCAGAATCTTTAATTGATTTATCAATTTCAACAGTTTCAACAATTTCCTCCTCAATAGTATCTTCTTCTTTAACTGGTTCTTCAGCGTCCTTTGCGGCATCTTTCATTGGTTCACTTTTATCACCGTCTTTATCCAAATCCAAAAAATCTGGTTTTGCTTCACCCTCGGTCATAAGAGTTCTGGTTTTTTTAAGCATATCAGCAAATACTTTGTTTTCCTCAATTCGTTGAGCACCTTTAAGATTACCCAAAGTTTCTTCAGATTTGAAACCCATAAGGTGTTTGATTTTATCCATTGATTCTTGAACCAAAGTCTTATCGTATGCGTTCAAAACAACAGGTGTACCTTCATTCAGTGAACCTTCCCAACGAATTTTATAATGTTCATTACCATCGGTCATTTCGAATACTTTGTTATCTACTTTGTATGATTCTGGAATCACTTTAAGTGCTGTCTCAATACCATTGAATGGTTTTTTGAATTTTAATCTTTTCATTTTAGTCGATTCTTTTATTTCTGATTTATTATTATTTTCGTTTAATTGTCTACCATCCTCAAAGCTGGCAACTGTAGTGTCAGCATCATAAAAATCTTCTATAACATAAACACCTTTTGATTTTTCATTTACATGTTGCGCACAACCGCAATCACGAGATTCTTGTTTAGCTTTGGCTTTAACACTTTCCAAACTATTACTACCTGAACCTTCTTCCATGAAACCATATGCTTCACCCTCTTCATCAATCATTTCTTGTGCGGTTTCTTTGGCTATGTTATATGCACCTTGTAAATCTTTCTCATCCAAAGCTTCCTCAACAGCATCTAAACCATTCATAAAAGTGCTTGAATCGCTAAGGTCTGAACTGGATAACCCAATCTTTTTACGCAAAATAGCATCAATCAATTTAATTCCAGCCCCTCTAGCGCCATTTTCATCAATCCATTTAGATACTAAAGCAATACCCTTTTCGGTTAAAGCTTCATTCAATTTAATTTTTTTAGATTCTTGTATTGCTACTGGTTTTTTTGTAACTTTTGGTTTATAAGCACTTTTGGTTTTATTCACACCCACATTCTTTTCTTCGATATCATCACCGAATTGGTCAAATGTTGGTGTTGCGGCATCGCGTTTCGCTTTTGAACGCTCAATCGTTTTAACCAATTTTTTACCGAATTCTGGACCTGTGAAACCTTGTTGTTCTGGAAACACATTTGCCCATTCTGGGTTATTGCCCATATTTGATGAACCCTCAATGGCTTCTTTCGCCCTTTGACTGAATTTTTCTGATGGTTTTCTATCATAATTCAACATTTCCATACCATTACGGATTTCCATGTCTTCATGATATTCAACCTCATCTTCATAATCATAATTGAACTTGGGTTCTTCTATTGCGTCAGGTATTGAAGAGGTGGACGCTTTCTCGTAGTCAGACATCTTTTTCTCAACTTCTTTATAATAAGTATCATTCTCTTTTTTGTCCTGAGCTTTCACTTTATCAGTGATGGCAAGTCCAACAGCTTTTACTTCTGAAAGAGTTGATTCCCTTAATACCTTTTTTAATTGTTCTTTATCCATTTTTTTTAAGTATATTTATAAATATGCTTTAATTAATTAAAGTGGTTTATTTTAACCTTTTTGGTTTGATATTATCGATTTTTTGGTTTTTCTTAATTTAACAACCCCAGTATCACCTTGACTACAACCACCATTTTCAGCTTTCTTATTATTATTCAATTTAACACAATCATCAAAGTCAACAAATTCACCATCTGGCCAAGAAGTTGCATCTAAGTTAGTTGTATTATCAACACCCTCATTCTTTGTTAGTTTATTTGTTTGGTATACATCGATATTCTGTTTATACGGTCCAATCTTTGTACCCTTCTTTGTTGGTGCAAAACCAGGCGCATCATATGTAGCGTTTGACGCTGCTCCAGTGGATTCCATTACGTCATCTTCGCTGAATTCTTCATCTGAATCAGATATGATTTCTTTCATTTCTTCACTAGGTGAGTTTTTAGACACTTTATTACTCATAGTCATCGGACCAACGTAAGCACCACTTGAAGCTGCGCCAGTAGATTCTGTGGTACCCCATTTATCTAACACACCCGCTTTATTTTTTATGTATTCGTCTCGCCATTCTAAGAATTTTGGGTTAACGACCTTTATATTGTTACCCTCGATTTGAAATACTGGTAGTTCACCGAATTTTTTGGCAAAGTTTTTAATATACCCCATCTCTTTAATCACTTTATCAGCACGAGTTTTAAATGTTCTACCAATAAAGAATTCTTTATCCCTAACAACAGTTTTCGCATCACCATCAGTTATGCTGTCAATTAAATATTTTGGGCCGTTCTGCCAATCAACTTCGTCCCTTGTATCTGGTAAATCATTTAAATGGCTTAACAGGTGATAATGTTTTATTTCTTCACCACCACCTTCATTAACGCTTGTTCTATTTAATAACTCATTAACAAATTCATCAATGATGGTTTTTTTAGTTTCTACTTCAGCCATTATGAATTCTTCAGTGGCGATGTCTTTAATATCGTCAATTGATATTCCTAAAGATTGTAGTATTGGTGGAATTTCTTTAACTTCTGAATCACTTAAAGACGACCTTAACAATTCAATAACAGCTTTTTTTAATTCATTAGCATTTACACTTTCAACCTCTTCTTTGAATTGATTGGGTGCCATACCAAATTTTGTTGCATTGTTTTTAAAATTATGCACAACACCTTCAGCCCCAAGTTTTGATTCACATAATCGGTTAAACTGTTCTGATGTCAGTTTTAGCTTTTTCTTTTTAGCACCCAATTTTTTTAATAGGATTGCTTGTGATTCGTTTATCTTAATTCGTTTCATTATGCTGATTTATTTGATAGTGAACTGGCCCAAAAATTTCTCTTAACCCAAAGGTTCTTATACAATTGAGTTAATACATTTCTGGTTATATCAACAACCTTATCTTCAAGTTCCTTGTTATTCTTCAACTTAGCCTTAATGATTTTTTCAATTTTATCCTCAAGGTCTTTAGAATTGATTACGTAGGTCTTGATTTCCGACTTATCGGTTTTAGTTATAGCCTCTGTTATTTTTTCGTTCGCCATGATACAATTATAATTATATCTGTAAATATGAATAATAAACAAAAAAACCTCACCAATCGGTGAGGTTTCTTTCTAATTATGTTATTTGTGTCATCTTAAATAAAAGACGGTGAAACCAACTACTATTCCGATACCTATACCACCAATACCAGAACCTATGAAACCTAATGTTTTCTTTAGCTTCTCCTTTTTTACCTGTTTCTCAACATTTTCTATTGTCAAATCTTTAAATGTACCTATTTCCTCTAAATTATTTAAGACACCTTTAAGTTTAAGATTCTGTTCTTCACATAATTCACTCTGTTTTTGTAGTTCAGTTATTTTCTGTATGTTTAATGTGATTGCTGACTTTTGTAATGAGTCTCTTTTTTCATATACTGGTAATATACTATCAACAATTAATTCATAATCCAATAAGTCCGTTAAGAATATCTTAGCGTCTTCAATGTGCATGTGAATGTATATATTACCGATAGAATCTTTTGTACCTAAAATCTCACCGCGTTTGATTTCTCCGTTGTAAATACTTTGTGAATTCACCAGCAATGGAGTCATTAGGAAGATTACTAACAAAAGGCTCTTTTTTATTCCTGTTTTTATTGAGTATATAAATTTCATAATTAACGGTTTTCAATTCTTTAGTTATATTATCTAACCCCTTATCAAGTTTTTCTGTTATTTTTTTTGATATCTCTTTTTCTTTTTGTATTTTATCAAAATCATTAATTAATTGCTCGTTTTTAGTTTTTAGTGTTGCTATTTCCGCTTGATATCTCTCAATTACTGGTGATTCATGAAATACCAAAAAATAAATTAACGTACCAACCAATAACAAGGCCATAACGCCATTCATTATTAATGATAATTTAGTATAATCAGTTTTTTCTACCATAACGTATAACGACTTAAGCGTTTTTATAGTCTGTTCTAAGTTTTTTGGCCCAATCTTCAGCCCAAACACTTGAATATTTTTTTAGTTTTTCAATTAACTCCATTTCTGGGTCATCAATTGGTGTTCCTTGAGTATTTAACACCAAATCATCATTTACTGATATTTGCCATTCAATTCCGTTTGTGAATTTACCAGACCAAACCGCATTATTCTCTTTTGGATATATATTAAGCTCATTAAAGTCCACTCGATTAGTACCTAAATAATCCGTGAATCTTTTTATTTCATCTTGTAAATTGGAACCTTCTATTGTTTGACCATCAGGACTTTGTGTGTTATCAATAGTTTCTTCCTGTTCACGAATTAATTTTGATTCGTTTATTTTTTGAATCATCATCTTTGTGATGTCGTATTCGTTAATCAATGATTTCATTTTCATTAGTTTTTTGTTCAATTATATTTTTGAATTCACCAAAATTCCAAGATGCTGATAAATCCAAGTAATACCTATCAAAATTACTTCGATACATTACACCATCAAGTGTATTTGCGTTTTCAAGTTTGATTCCATGTCCAACAACCTTTTTTGGGATATCGAATCTATTACATAAATATCTGACTAAATCGGAAACAGCATTAAATTGTTCTTTTGTATAGTTATCCCAAAAATCATAACCTCGCCATTTCTTAAATGTTATGTTGTCATCCGTATGAATATCGTTCAACCAATTAACTAAATTACCGTCATCAATCTTTAAACGTAAAAACCCAACATTTTCTAAAGTTATTGATATAATATCGTCATCTAATCGATTACCAATTAATTTAGTAGTATAATCAGTATCTAAGTGTTGATATACCTTACCATCTTTAGTGACAGTGAAGTGTGTTACTTTATCATACGAACCACAAATCCTATTTTGCCACCCATGGAAATGATTCATACCGTAATTGTATGAATTAACCATAACTATACGTTTTTTCTTAGTTTGACTTTTTTTAAAGTTGTCAACATTTAAAGCGTAACTGGTAGTGTCAATATCCATTTATTTTTTTTTTCTTTCTGGTACGTTAACTGAAAAACCTCTATTTAACCCTTCTTTTATCTGAGGAACATCCTCTTGTGTTATTTTACCTTTGGTGATAATTGGTTGTTTCTTTGGCTTTTGTTCTGACGGGTTGACCAACTTCTGTAACATCTTTTTACCAATATGACCCAAATTATTGGTTACATTTTCTTCTTTAGGTTCTTCTTTAATTGGTTCTGGTTCAACTATCGGGTCTTCATTTATTGGTTCTGGTTGAACGATTGGTAATACCACGTCAACAATCTCTTCTTCGTCCTCAAAGGTTTCGGTTTTAAGATTTTCAAATGTCACAGTGTCCTTTAACTCACCTTTTTTTATCTTTGGTTGTTTAGTGTTATTTTTAGTATCGAGTTCATCCAACTTATTAGCCAAAATAACTAAACTGATTGCCATTGGGTCAAATACGAACACAATAAGCATCATTAGAATATTTACAACTTTACCCATAGGTAAACCTGTAATATCACTCAAATATCTTAATGGACCAACTTCAGCAGTTATATCACTATTTGACCTAATTTCGTTAATTTTACCCTTATTTACTATGATTGAATCCGAAAGTGTCGTATTCGTTTCCAATAATTCATCGATTTCAATATTTAATTTATCAATCTTTTCCTTATTGTTTTCTATTATTTTTTGATTATTTTTTTGGTCTTTAGACAAGTAGTTATATTGGTTACCGTTTTCGGTTATCCCTTGACTGAACTGAAGGTTGTTTGATAATTCAGAATTTTCATTACTATACCCCAACCTAATTTCTTTCTTACCTTCAATATTTTCCTTATTAGTTCTTATTCTATCTTCAAATACTTTAATTCTATTCTCTATAAGTTCTACTTTACCATCCTCAACGGTCAATTTATCGGCAACACCTTGATAGTTACCACTAAAAAATCCATAGATACCCAAACTGGTTATTAACATCAAAATACCCACACCACCAATCAGATATGTTCTCAATGTTGTTGGTAATGCTGACCAGAATCTTTCAACAACCCCAGCAGTTATCAACTTGATACCTTCCATGGTACCAAATATGAAATATAGGATAATGCCGCCACCAAATAGTAACGCCAGACCTTTAACCGAAATAATGGCTGCACATGATGCCAATAATAAGGCACCCAACCACACCAAATACTTAATTTTCATGTTTATCTATTTATATATAAATATCTAAAAATCAAGAATTAATAATATCATGGAGTGTTTTGGCGTGGTGTCTTAGTTTAAGAATTGCACGTTCTTTGATTTGCCTTACCCTTTCTTTTGTTAAATCATATCTATCACCAATCGCTTCAAGTGTCATTGGTTCAAACTCACTGTCGATACCAAAATATAGTTTTAGAATTTCAGCTTCTCTATCGTCCAATTTAGATAAAACATTGGCCAATTCGGTCTTAAGCCGTTTATCTTCTTCTAAATCAAAGCTGGTTCTTTCCTCATCTGCACATAGTAAATCACCGAATTCCGTTGAGCTATCGTCATCATTTACACAGTCATTGAGGTATAATCTATACTGTGAGGTTTCAAAATCATAAACATCACCATCTTCACATAGAACTTCGCCAAAGACTGGTTCACGTTCATTTTCATGTTCAAACTTTTCGATTTGCGCTTTAAGTGTACTTATTTTATTAACAACGTTTGTTGGTAGTCTAACTATTCTTGAATTATCATTCAATGACTGTAATATCGATTGTTTAATCCACCAAACGGCATAAGATATGAATCTATAACCCTTTTCTGGCTCAAATTTGCTGGCAGCTTTCATCATACCATAATTACCCTCACTTATAAGGTCACTTAATGGTAGTCCATTACCTTGATATTCCTTTGCTATTCTTATCACAAACTTAAGATTGGATTCCATCAATTTTTTTAGTGATTTTTCATCACCATTTTTTATCTTATTGGTTAATTCAATCTCTTCTTCTTTCGTTAATAAATCATATTTTCTTATGTCTTTAAAATATGACGTTACCGCAGTTTCATTCCCATAGTGCATTCTTTTATCCATCTCCACATAATTTCTTCTATCAGATATAATTTATCGTTGATACGTTATCTGATTTTGTAATTGTTATTATTTTATCTGACCAATCTCTGGCCAAATCATCGTGTGTTATTATAAACACCTTATCATACATGTCTTTTATCTTATCAAATAATGGTTTCATATTTGGTATATTTTCATTCGCAACCTTATCCAACACCTCGTCAAAGGCTATGAAGTTTGGCATCGGTAATGTTGATACAACACCCAACACACATCTTAAAGCAACACCACTTACCGTTCGTTCAAAACCACTGGTTGATTTCAATAAACCTTCAACATCGTCTTTCAATATCATCAAATGTACATCATTTTTGTCATCCATCCTAACTTCAACATCAAAATCACATACACCTTCAAGTAATCTTTCAAGTTCTGAATTTATAATTGGTAGAACTGAACGTAAAACAATCTTTGAAACACCTTTTTTGCCCACCATCTCAATATAAAGTTTATACAACTTCTCAGCTTTTAATTCCTTTTCAATCTGTTTTACTAAAGCCGTATTGTTCTGAATGTTATTGGTTAGTGTTGTAACTTCATTTTTGATGTTTTCAATCTTTCTAACCAATTCCTCATGTTCATGTGTCTTAATTTGTATTTTTGAATTAACAAAACTGACATTTGCTTCAACCTTCTTATTGAATTCAATTGCTTTAGCATTGGAATCATATTCTTTCTTGAGATTATTCAGTTCTTTCAACTTATTTCTAAGTTCATCTAACTTTACATTGATTCTATCTCGTTCCAATTCAAGTCTTTGTTTCTTATTTAAAGATTCTTTAAACTCTTTCATCGAATCTATTTCACTTTTCAATTCGGAACGTCTTGTTTCAAAACCCTTTATGTCATTTTCAGCAGTTTTGATGTTGCTTTCAAGTTCTTTGATATTTTCAGTGTTGTCAACACCCTCCAAAGGTCTTTTACATGTACCACATATTTCAGAGTTTCTTAGAGATGATATATCTCTCTGATATTTTGTTATATCGTTTTGACGAATACCTATTTTTGTTATGATACTGTTCAGCTCGTCATTTAAACGTTTTTCTTTATATTCATCATAAAAGACCTCACCTATTTGTGAAATTGAATCAACTATCTCTTTAAGATTTTCCTTATACTTGATACCAAGTTTTGTTATCTCATCAATTTCATTGGTGACCTTATCTGGGTTACTCATTGATAACTTCTCATCAATTTTTTCCTTGCTATTAATCAAGTCAATCTTTTGCTGACCCAAATCATCCAATTCGGTCTTTGCTGACGCTTTAAGGGTTTCAGCTTGTACCAATAACTCCTGTGTCAATGAAAGTTTTTCAGTATCTGACTCAAGTTGCTCATTCAAATCAACAATGTTATACATGTTGGATTTCATTGTCTTCTGAAATTCATTATATAACTTTCTAACGATAGCTTCTTTATGCTCCATTATTTCAAGACCAATGAACTTTGTAAATATTTTCCCGTTTTCTGTGACAGAAAAATCAATTAATGAATCCAAATTCTTACCTGTTGCCAAAGTAACCAAATCAAAATCATCAACACTACCGACAGTTTCTTGTATTTTTTTGGTGGTCTGAACTGAATCCTCTTCATTCATCTTATCTTCCTCGCCATCTGGAAGTATCCTATAGTAATTAACAATATTTTTAACTAACCAACCACCATGTTTTTTACCGTTTCTCGTTAACATTCGTTCAATGATAAACTCATCTTCATTCTCAATACGCATTAAACCCCTAACGGTCAAACTATCCTTATCTCGATATCTATTGAATATCTGTTCGTTCTTATTGGTCTTACTGGTAGTGCCGAATAGTAAAAATTTAAACGCATCAATAATTAATGTCGATTTTCCACCCTGGTTGGGAGGGTTTGACGTAACTGTTGTTAACCCATTAAATTTATTGATTGGAAAATAATTATTATCGCCAAAAGATAAAAAGTTATCAACCATAACCCACTCAAATTCCCACTTCTTATTGTTACTTTGGATAACATCCACATCCAATTCGGAATTAACCTTATCATCCAAACGCATCAATTGGTCAAAATCAACATCTTTGTTTTCCCTTTCAAGCCACTCCTTGAATAATTGTCTTTGGTAGTTTATATCACCGATATTGTCAATCTTAACCCCATCCAACTTGACGAGATTACCCTTATTATCCATTTTAACGGGTCTATAAACCACTTTAACCTTATCTTTGTCAATACCATACTTTTTAGCAAACTTATTGCGTATGGTGTTTCTATTTGACCTAGAATAGTTTTCTGGTCTATCATTCCAATATACTTTTATTCTACCGTATGGTGATAATGTATTACTCATATCTCAATCTAATAAATTTGAACCCATTCGACCTTTAACTCTTTCACCATAAATGTCGGTTTGGGTTGTTTTATTCTTATTTGTTTCTAATTCAGTTATTTTTTCTTCCAAAGATTTAACCGTTTTATCATATTCTGACAATTCGGCACTATGTTTGTCTTTTAAGTCACTTATTTCCTTTAATAATTTATTAATTTCCTCATCATCAGACACTTTGACAATCTTTTCAACTGGAACTTCTTTTACCACTTCCTTTATAACCTCTTTGATTACTTCTTTCTCAACAACTTTTGTATCTACCTTACTGCCGTTGGGGTCATAACCATATTTTTCTATTGTAAACCCACTTTTAACCAAATCTATGATAAATTTGTTTATGTCAGTAATATCGTTAGCCATACAATACTGCCAAATTTGGTCTTTAAGGTCTTTCGGTAGTTCCATCTTTATGCGTTTTTTAAAACTTCAACGTCATTATCGATATCATCAATCGAATTGACCTCAAATAGATAGTACTTATATGGGTTATCAACTTCAATGGCTTCATATGTTTTAGTTTGAATATCCCATAGTAAGAAACCATGGTTTGATACCGATTCGCCAAAGTCCTGTTGCACGAGACTACCAACATAAACAACTGGTATATCAAAATCAAGTTTTTGTTGTTTATGAATATCACCTAATAGTACCATATCGCAACCTGAGAAAAAATCTACTCTCGTACCACTATCAAACGTATAACCCAAATCCGTTTTAGCGCCTATTATTGGAGCATGAAATAAGCCGACATAAGTTTTATCATCACCATATTCAGTTCTGGCAGATTCAATATCAGGTCTTTCATTATGTTCAAAGATTGAATAGTTACACCAAACAATGTTATCATCCAAATAACACTTCTTTTCTTTATAATATTTTATCTTATCGCTATCCAATAACTCAATTACTGGTGTGATACTATCTAATCTTTCAATATTGTTTTCTAATAAATCATGATTACCAGCAACAACAACTAATGGTGCTATTTCTGATAGTTTCCTAAAGAACTTGGAAACAACCAATAAAGATTCGTTTGATATCGTTATCTTTTGGTGTAAGATATCCCCAACGATTACGATTCTAACTTCATTATATTCGTAGTCTTTGGTTAGTTCTCTACATTTTTCATATAAATTCTCAAAAACCTCTTCATATTCGTCATGAAAACGATATGTTCTAACATGGATGTCCGCAAGATGGATTAAATATTTTACCATATGATATTAAATTATTTCATCAATTATATTAAGCTTTAAAGCTTCACTTGGTGTTATATACCAATCGATTTTTTCTGTATAGACTTGTTTTAATTTTTCTTTTGTAATATGTGTTTTATCTAATACCATCTTCTCAATCAATTTTTGTAATCTTCGTGCTTCGTCAACCCCGTCTTCTAAATATTTTAACTCACCCCAAACACCAGATGACACTTGATGGTATAATGGTGTTGAAAATCTATAAGCAAAACGTTTGTGTCCGTTAATTAAAATCATAAAGGCCGCACTCATTGCTGCACCAGTAACTATAGTGTGAATTGGTGTTACCGATTTTTCCATGACACTTATTAAACCAAGGCATTGATAAGCGCTACCACCAAATGAATCGACATACAAGTTTATTGGTTTTCTAACGTAATCAAACGAGTGTAATTCGCCATATTTTGTTAAGTAATCATCACGTTCATTTATTTCTATAATTTCTTTAATTACATCCCTAACGCTTTCTTGGTTAATTTCTTCAGATAAAAAAATATTTCGGTTTTTTAAGTTTAACGTTATTGTTTCCATATCATTCACAGTATTATAATATTGTTTTGTATTTATACATTTCCAATAGTTTCTTAGCCTCAGTTTTGAGGTACATTATTGGAATTCTTGTCATAGTTTCTTTTTCTTTGTCCCAATACCCAATCCATATATGTCTACACTTCCTACCAGTCTCAAGTTCATACATATAAGCGTATGTACTTAATTGTAATGTATAAACCGACCATTGACAATTCTGTAAGTGGTCAAAAGGTTTTAACAGCGTCTCAAAACCATATGGGTTCCAGAAATTAAAGACCTTATTTGTGTTATGTGTTACTGAAAAAGTGTGACCATATAAGAAGGTGCTGGTGAGGCTATCTACTTCTATACATCTAGTTGGTACGCTGTCAACTTTATTAACCGATAAAATATTCTTGAACCCCGAATGATTTCTATTTGGGTACTCAACCTCAGTTTGATTTCTGACTAAGAATGGGTTAATATTTTCGGTGGTGAAACTTAGGTCAGTGACCTCAAATTCTTTACCATTTAATTTTTTAGTCAATCGTATCGTAGTTATTTTAATACCTAAACTAGACGCTAATTTAGTGAAAGCCTCAACTTGCCAGTCTCTGGTTGTACTCATGACAAACCTCTTCCTGTTTGGGTGGTAATAACCATCCGCGTCCATGAAACCCCTTAATAAATCTAGTCTCTGTTCGTAAGAGGAATGTAAATATACATCTGGGATATGTTTATTTTTAAGTAAACCCAATTCCCTTAATTTTGACATCATACCAAATACTGTTCTAGTTTGGGCTTTGCCAGCCCCGCCCTGACTAACATCGTCACCTAAAGCATAACCTCTATCTTCAATTTCCCCCCATACTTTATCGTGCATATTAGTAATCTTACTATCTACCGAATGACCATCACCCAACCATACTCCTAAAACATATGGGTCAATAGGTAGGTTCAACGCAAAATTCAGTATAGGTTTAGCCATTCTAACTTTAGGTATTTTATGACTCCACTTCTTACCAGATTCATTTAACGCATTCAGATAATCAAATAATTCTTTAGTAGTCATCACGACATCTCTAAATTTCTTATTCCTATAGAATGATATTAACCATCGATGGTCTTCGTCAGCTATAACATATTCGTTATTATCAAAGTTAATCCCATAACAGGGTACATTTTTAATTTCAGATGTATGCAAAACCTTTACCATATTACCATCCATGTCGTATACCATATCGGATGTGGTAATGGTACCCATAGTCTTCCAGCCAGAATCGGTAAATATTGGTGTATTGACATCCAACCCCTTCCAATCGCCTATATCGAAGAAAGTATCATCAATATCAATAACCAAATCCGCAGTACCAGCAAGGTTATATTCTTCGGCAAACATTATACGTTCTGGATACATCATTATACCCTCATCAACCTCTAAACTCTCATAACCCTCAATCACCTTTTTTTGTAATTCATCTTCTGGATACCAAAGTTTATGTTTTAAAAGGTATGTTTCAATTGTTTCATGAACATGAGTGCCGTATTCGTTTGCCGTATCATTAAGTTCTTGCCAATAATCCAATATTTGGTCAACATCCATCCCGATATATTTGGGGTTTTTGGCTTCATCTTTCTGTCTATATATTGCCTCAGCAACGCCTTGACTATCAAAATGCGGTTCGACCATCTGTAGTACTGTTGTAACAGATTTATACTTCACATTGGTGTCACGATGTATATATACGTGTTTGACAGGTTCCAAATCGACTTTAGGTCTATCATCTATTTTAATATTCATATTCATGCAACAAATATACAATAACTTAATCAATGTTACAACTATTTATATTTAAATGGAAGATTTTGATAGAGTAGAATATTACGTTGAATATTATCGTAACTTAAGTCCTAGAGAGTTTGGGGTCGAGAGGGATGGTGATAAGGTTGTAATATCTAATATCAAAAAAAGAAAACCTTTAAACGAGATGGAACTACCTAAATTCAGCATGGTTCAGCCAATTGAAATTTCTGATGATGATAAAAAATCGTTGCGAGATTTACCAATAGATAAAATTGATTTTGAACCGTTAAATTCAACTTCACCAATAAACTTTAAAGTCATTATAGACGGTTTTAGTGGTATAACTAAAGGTATTGCCTTTGATATTCAAGAGACAAAGAACGAGTTATATCAACCACACATAGCTATTAGTGATAAGTTACGTGGTTTGGGTTTAGGTTATAAATTATATAAGCGTTTTATCGATATTTATGGTCATCTTTATAGTAGCCCTAGTAGACGCCAAAATGATAAAGAAATACCTAAAATATGGTCAAAATTAAAAACTGAACCTAATATTGAGTGCTTCTCTAATGATTTGGGTGATTTATGTATGTCTAAAGATGTTTCAGACGAAAACAAAGTTGAATTATTATCTAATATGGGTATTATGAGTGAGGGTCGTAAAAGGATTAAAGCTACGCTTAACGAAAATCTCAATAGATTCTACTCTCACTAGGTATATAGCTATTCTCAATTAACATTTTTATACCTTTAGCCCCTAAATTCTGATATATCGTACTTGGGTCATGTCCATCTGGAGGTATATTCATTTTAATTCTACCGTATAACTTACCAATATTTAACTTCTTATAAATATTAATAGCGTCTTCAACAGCATCAGAATCTAATAATATTACGATATAACCATTCGCTTTTTGTAGTTCAACCCATAACTTATCTGACACATATTTACCCAACAGTGGTATTGAATTTGGTATTACAATATGGTCAAATGTACCTTCTACCAAATAAATAGTACTATTAAAATTTAGTTTACCATGATTGAAAATTATAGATTGCTTGTCAACGTCAGGATTTAAATATTTTGGTTTAACTTTAGAATCAAATGACCTAGTGACAAAATAATTCAAATCACCAAATTCATCATACGATGGTATTATAATCCTGTTATTGTATTTACCTACTGTGGTATATCCAATATCGTAGTGTTTTATTATATTATCGGTAACACCCCTTTTTTTAAGATAATTGATTACCTTATCATACAGGTAGTCTTTGGTGGTGCATTTTGATAATTTCTTATAACCCTCTGGTAATTTTAATACCTCTTCATTTTTATGAGTAACGATTTCCTCATCAAAATCCAGTGATGGTAATAGTAATTTATAGTCTTCTAAATCTTTCTTACTACCATAAGTTTTAATTAGTTTAAATAGGTTACCGTGTGTGTTGTTGTAACCAGAACAAGCCCAGCATCTATAAACGTTTTTCTTATAATTTACCTCTAGATTACCCTTACCATCACCTTGTTGCATACCCTTTTCTTCAGAACAAGTGGGACAGTCAAAAGCAATCTGACCAGCCCCGTGATTATGTTTACGGGGGTTGCCAAGCACTGACTCTAATATTTGCGTAACGGAATAAACCATAACGCAAATATACAAAAAATAATTACATTAACGAATCGATTTTAGCTGCTAAGACATTTTTAGGTACCATACCAACTTGAATGTCTTTAACCTCACCATCCTTAAAAAATAGAATTGTTGGTATATTTCTAATACCATATTTCATCGGTGTTAGTGCGTTGGATTCCACATTCATTTTACCAATCACAGCTGTTTCCTCATAATCCTTTGCCAATTCATCGACAATTGGTCCAAGTATCTTACAAGGACCGCACCATGATGCAAAAAAATCAACCATTACAGGTTTATCACTTTTTAACACTAACTCTTCAAAGTTTTCGTCTTTTATTTCTATTGCCATTATATTTTCCATTTACCAGTTTTATTCATGTAGCCTCTCACCGAACAGAAGGCGTCAGCCATATCATAGTTCTCCTTTTTCAACATTTGTTTTTTATCATACAGCCAAACAACTTTCGGTTCCAATTCAGCCACTTTTTCCCAAATTACACTTTTCTTATCAACATCATACGGATAATCACCGAATAGTACTGGATTACTTTTTTTAATCGCTTGTTCGGTTAAAGGTTCACCATTTTTCTTAAACTTACGTTTTTGTAATAATTCTGGAAACCCATAAGCTCTTGAGTCGTATGATGAGATAAATTCTGGCACAACACCTAAAGTTTCATAAACAGAACGACATATCATACCATTAAATCTTAATAGTGTTGAAACAGTATATACGTTATTCGACCTTAACAGTGGTTCTTCAATAATAACTCGACTAATACCAATATCGGCATACTTATTTAAGAATTCATCTTCAAACATATTTGCTTTATCACAAAGTTCCTGAAGTTTTGACTTTGGTGTTGGTTTAACTTTAGGTGCTACATGGTGTAGTAATTTCAACTCACCTCTATCACCTAAATCCTCAAATAGTGCGATACCAATTGTTTTGGTACTGATATCTAATCCGAGCACATAATTACTTTCTTCCATTATATCGTTTTTTTTTTAATTATAATGGGGTTTAAGTTAATGTAAAGTTAAACTGATATTCTTACAGCAAGTACTTTAAGTTCATTTACAGTTTTAGTTATGTGTTGGTTAGTTTTACCGTAGGCAATAAGATTATTTGCCGCATCATATAAACCGATTTCAGATACTCTAGGAACATCACCCTTTGTGAACGTTCTATTATTTGAACTTCCAAATTCACCTTTACCAGCAATACAGATTATTTCTTGATTTACCACAGTGGCTACACTATTAAACGTGCATGTGGATGCACTGGCATTTGACGCTGTAAAATCGTTAACTATTGTTGGGTCTGTTATAACAACGAAACCTTTATCCAAAAATGCAATACCAACGGCTGTATCGGCAGTGTAACCAAGCGATGAGTTAGTTCTTAGATTATATCTTTCTTTACCATTGGCCGAGAACGGTTTAATTGTTCCGTAACCAGTTGCCCATGATTTTGAAGCATCACCGTTAGGTTTTTTAATTTGGTCTGAGAACATGAACGCATAGTTCGGGTTGAAGTATGTTGTTTGTTCTGATGTTTCAACGTATTGATTATCATCAGCGCTGGCTGATGTCGTTTTTCTTTGGAAAGTGCTATATAAACTATACGTACCACCAGTTGTGCCAGATATTGTCAATCTAATTGATTTACCATCTAATAAGTCACCGTATTGGTCGTTTGGTACCCCAATCACCAATATTCTATCTGTGGCAAAGCCACTTAATGCTGTGTCAGCCCAACCCCCACGATTAAACGTTGTTCCAGTATACCTTAGTTTCTCAGAATTACTTATTGGTAAATTGAAGGTGTTATATAAATTCACTAAACTGTCAGTTGTTCCAGCTGATAGATAAATGGTATCATGTGAAAGGCTGGTTCCAGTTACTGTTGTTGTACCTATACTTTCATTTGAGACAACCAATCTAGAAGAGTTGGCTTCAACATTTTTATATGGGTTTGAGCCTAATAAAAATAGATTACTCTTAATCCCAGTATTCTGTGCAACACCGTTATTTGTCACACCGCTTGAACTGGTAAGGTCACCACCATAACCAGGTACTTCACCTGTACTTAAAGTTAGTGTTGCATTGTAATTCGCATCTGAATCACCTAATGAAAATTTAGTGATTAGATTATTAGTGCTAGTTATTAACCTTTGTCTACCCAAAGGTGTGAATTTAGCGGTTAATACTGTTGTTGAATTATTGAATCCCATTTAAAAATCGATTGAAAGTTCAAGTGTTATTACGTCTGAGTCTGTTAATAAGACTGGTTTACTTAATTTACCGACAACAACCAATTCCCTGTTTGAATCGTATACACCAACTTCACTAACCCTTATATCAGGTTGATTAGGGTCGGTTGTTCTAGTTGGATTACTGGTAAAATTAAATTGATTGGCATCTACCGTAACTCTGAATATTGTTTTGTATATTGTTGCACCTATGAATGTATTAAGATTACCATAAAAGAATCTTTCATCACCAAACTGTAATCCAGATGAATTTGAATTCAGTGGTAGATTCAACGTATTGATTATATTAAAATATTGTGTGCTACCAGTCGCAACGTTCTGGTCAATCAAGAAACCGTTCGTTGTTGGATTTTGATTTTCCAAAGCAACAGGGTCAATTGTTTCACCAGCATTGGTTGTTATAGCTGTTGATGTAAAATCATACACATTCCATTGGTTTGTTAATGGTCTATCTTCTGGATTCTCAACAATTTGCCATAATACTTTAAAGTTTCTAGCATAGAAACCTAAACCGTCATACGATGGGTCTTCAACCTTTCTCATATAAGGTAACAAATCAACCTCAGATATTCTGAATTCAACATCTTTAGATGTTGGTGTTGTATTTGTCATTTTGGTATAATATTGACAATTTATAGGTGTTGTTATACCTGTTGTTGTTGCACCACTTAAATCATTATCCAAAATATATGTAATATACATTGTTCTATCTGAAGGTAATGTACCGCCAGTTGATGACGATGCTGGTGCCTTTAGATTTGCAGCCAATGGTGGTAATGTCCAATTTCTATTCGCTTTATATGACATTGCCATAACAATTTCATCATCATCAATAACAACCATTTTAAGTTGTGGGAATACTCTACCGACTTGTTGTGGTACACCAGATACTTTAGTTGGGTCTTCAATCAAAGGAACATATTCAATTTGACTATTAGGTACCAATTGTGTCGCACCACTTGCAATGAAACGCATACCCATTATTGTACCAGAACCAGTTGAATAATTTCTTCTGTGGTACATTATATCTGGCATATCTAATGTCAATGTTTTATTATTTGTTGTATCTATATAAAAGAATTCACCATAAACATTTGACACCGTATTATTTGTGTAATGTAGTATTGATATGGATTTTCTAACGGTATCTAAAACTGATTGACCTGGTACTTCACAAAGAATATCATTTAACGTTGGGTCTTCTTCACAATCATACCAGAAATATGGATATTTTTGACCTAAATAATCAAATGAACCAAAATCCCAATAGTGTTCATAAGTCGTTCCAGAGTCAAAACCAGCAGGGTCTTCACACCAAACGTTATTCATATTCCAAATAGGCACATCACTACATGACACACCACAGCAACTATCAAAACTTAGTGTACCATTATCCCAATATGGCGCAGTATTGCTACCATAAATATCCCAAACTTGGCCACTTGGATAAACAATTACCTGTGTTGTACCACAGTCACCGCTTAGGTTTGGTAAATCTCTATCAACAACAATATCACTTGCTGTTGCACCAGTTCCTGTGATTTGAAACCAAAGATTTGGCATTGGTAATGTATTTGCAAAATTGGTTTGACCAGTTAAGGTACAATTACCAACTTTCATTAAAATCAAATCACCGATACTGAATGTTAGACCAGTAATATTAACTGAAGTACCACCAGTTAATGATGTGTTATTAATTACTTGCGAACTTACAATGTATGTTGAGCTACTTAATGTTGTGAAAGTTCCACCACTATTATTGAAAAACCCTCTTTCATCAGCTTGATTATTAACAACAGCTTTAACAACCTCAATATTAGCGCCTTGCATAGCATTAAGATTTGTCTGGTTATCCTTAGTGATAAAGTATTTAAAATTAGGTTGTCTATCTTTTGGTCTTAAAATCCTTGCTGGGTCTGTAACATTTGAATAAATCCCAGACTGATTATCATATAATTCTTCCCTAACATAGTTGATTTCAGAATCTCCGATTGCCCAATAAGAAAAGTTTAAATTACCAGATGCTAATTTTTCACGACCAGTTTCTGTCAGTTTAATACTAACAAACGGTGATGTGTTATTGATTATATAGCTCATTTCTTTTTATTTTATAGTTTATTTATAAATAGTCATTTGTCAATAATTCATCAATAGGAATTAATTGAATTGTATCTAATTGTTATAGGTATCGTTTCACTGTACGCTTCGCTTATTATTTTATCACCACACATGGTTCGATATTCCTTAGTATTCTTCACTCGATAATACTGTACAGTATTAACATCACCACTGAATGTTACATAGCTTGAATAATTATGTTGATTTGTAACATAATCAGTTGTCGCGCTTTGCGTTATGGCACTAAACGATTTAAAATTGGCAACCTCCAATGTGAAGAATCCGTTAGATTCTTGTGGAGCGTTATCAATCGTCCAATTAATTTGGTGGGTTGCTGTATAAATATCGTCTGATACATTTGCCAATGAATTATAATAGATGTTTATTACATCACCAGAAAATATAGCACCTTGTAATATTATTCTATTATCAACTGACGTTGACCTATAATAATCAATGTTATTGGCCAATGTAGCACCATTTATTGTTACGTATATGTCATTTCCTGTTGCTGGTGGAAGTTCGGTATATAATTCGTATTTACCCGTTGTCGTATTATAATAAACGTTGTTATCACCTTGACCACCAGTGGCGCCAGATACTATTGGGAAATCAATATCAATAATTTCATACTTGAAGTTATTGGAATCGCCATTTTGTACAAAGGCGTATGTTAACACATCACCTGTCGTGGTACCAGTAAATAATTCAAGAACCTTAACGGTTCGACCAGTTTGGTTGGTTGATGCCGATAACGTATAATCTAAGTCCTCATTTAAAACCTCACCATTAAGTGAAATTAATACATCACCATTTATGTCAGAACCAAGAACATATGTTGTACCAGTATTACAAATTGTTGTTGCTGTCGTTGCGCTTTGGCATGTAATATATTCACTTATTACCCTTAATGTACCCAATTGGGACGTAGTTGGTGCCGTTAAACTGATATTTGGTGTATCAGCTTTATAATTTGCGCTGAAATACCAATCTCTAAAACTAAGTCGATTATAATATCTATTATCACTACCGAACTTATAGTCTGAAGTATCTATTTGTTGACCCAATCGTTTACCATAATCAGTAAGAACATCACCTAAAAAATAACCTTTAATCAAGTAATCGCCATCCAAATTCAAAGAACTATATGGTATTTTTTGATTTAAAATATAATCACCGCCCTTATCAATTGAGAAAGCATTTTTATCGAAATAACCAGCATTATATAGTACAGGTTTTCTAAAATTACCTGAAGCTGGGAAATATTTATAAACTTCGTATCTGAATTTTAAGTTTCTTGAGTTAGTAAAACCACTGAATTGTGAAGAAGAGAATTTAAACTCAAAGTCAAATTCGGTACCACCAGTAACTCTGTCTATAACATATACACCCGTTGAACCACTATCTAATACTGGATATGTAGCACTACCAATGCTAATACACGAGTTTGAGCATGTTCCACCTGTACAAAACGCACCATCATCGAAAAAATATAAATCAACACATAATGATACTGTTAGTCCACTTGCTCCATATGGTTTTCTTATATTGTATAATAAACTATCAGAATAATAATCATACCCCAAAGTTGAAAAGGTATTGTTAAGTGCATTACTTAAAGCTGTGTCTGTTGGTGTGTCACCGCTATAAGTGTTACCAGTCCAAAAACCAGTTCCACCAGTATAAACGGTCGTTCCATTTTCAGCTACATTAACTCTCCAAACCGAATAATCAAAACATGTTGCTGAAATTGTACACGCAGTGGTTGCTGCTGATAATATATTTGTGTAGGGCGTTCCGCTGAAATCAATTGAATTGTAAATACAATTACCTGTGGTTGTACCAGTTACCTCAAAAATTGGTGGTGTGAATATATCAATATCAGAACTACAAGAAACATTATATATTGATTTGTTTCTTATACATTCAATCGGTGAGCTAATATATGTCCTTTCTTGATATCTCATTAATATGACACTTCTAATTCTATTATCCTTCTATTTATATTTGTAAGTAGGCCAAAAGTTGTGTTTTTTGGTATATTTTCCAATGGTGCTTCAACCTTACTATAATCTTGTTGGTATACATAAAGTCTAAGTACGTTGAAATAATCACCTTCACCGAATTCACCTTCAAGACCTCTTATGTATCTTGTTTCAGCCGTTTCTGGGTCGTATATAACTCCAACTATATTTCTAACTAATTTTGGCATTTTATTATTCGGCTATTAAATTATTACCGTTATTATTATTTATATTAGTGCTAAATATTGATACCGTACCAACAAATTCAGAACCGCAGTCCCCATTATAATAATAAATATCACTACACTCCTCGTAAGCCTTGCAAATACCATCATCAGATAAAGTATATAACTGTACATCTACTGTGTCACCTGATGTGTTATTTGGTGTCATTGAAGTATGTCTCATTGGCAGTGTACCACTGTAATATCTATTAGGATTACATGGGAATACTGAACCACTTCTATATTTGAACTTCTCTTGGTCGTATAGTGTGTTACCATAAATATAATTTGCCGTCCATATTGTCGTACTAGGTATTACCTGTTCAATCAAATCAACCCAATAATTACCAATCAAATCAGAAAACTCAATCATTGTTTGGTAAGTAAATTGTGAACTTAAAGTCTCACAATATTCCGTTGAATTCATATAACGGTGATATAATGCGTTTAATGTTGGGTATCCAGAAGATATTTTTCTACATCTAACGTTTATCAATTCGCTACTTAATATGTCGTTGAATTGTGTTACGGTGGTTAACCCTGTTATGCTTGAGGTTAATAACTCATTGTAATCAGTGCAATGCTCGTCACTGCATTGCTTTATTAAACATTTTTGACAGTCTTGGTCCCACCTTAGGTTTGCTAAATGTCTACCAAGATACAATTCATTCTCAACGTGCCTTAAACCTTCGTTGTATGCAATACAACAATCTTCAGTTACAATATCTGTATAGTTAATTGTTGTTGATGTTACACCAGATTGTGTTATCTGTTGAAAAACCCCCAAACTGCCGTCTGGCATACCAGCTAACCAAAAACCATCAAATGTCGTTGGACTTGAGTCTGTATCAAACTTATAAATCCACGAACAATCAGTTTCTTCGATTTCAAAACCACCAGTTATTGATGTCGAACCAGTTATTGCGTTATACACATTATTACATGGACTGGTGTCAATCAATCTGATTGGTCTAACTCTAGTGTTTTTTGCGAAAAAACTACCATTAGCGGTGTTTGCTGTCAATACATTATTACAGGTATCTAATACGTAAATTTCATTTGGATTAATGTATGTTGAACTCCAATATGCTATTGGTAAGTTTGGACATGTTACTGAAACTGTTAATTCGCTTGGTAGTGCATTATTGATTTCTAATAGTTCATTAGCACTAGGTAAAAACCAATCATTATATCCACCAAAAGAATAAGTATCAGCTGTGTATGCGGCTGGATATTGTTGTGGTAACGTACCATTATTATTCAATATGTACTCAGTGTTTAGTTGCCCATAACCAATACCCATTTCAGTCGGTGCTGGAAATATTGGTGGATAAATACCAAGTGACCAATTAAAATCATAGTTAGTTATTACATCGAAATATGATAAGTCATTTGGACCAACTTCTAACGCTCTACAAGGATTATTTGGGTCAACCCAAAATACCGTACCGCCAGCTGGACCTGTATCACCTACAGCCCACGTACAGCCACTATAAGATTCAGTTGGTGGTAATGATATTGTTTCACCAGTTATTGATGTACCGCTTATACCATCCAAATTACAACAACATGTTGTTGCTGTTAATCCAGTTGTTGATGATGAGTAACACGGTTCTAATATACATGGATTATCATTAACATAACACCAAACATCGGTTTCTATGGCATTATCAATCGCAATATTTAAATCAGTTTCTTTAGTGTTGATTACCAATCTGTAATTGTTAACGTCATATTCCGTTTCACGCATTGATAAATCAAAAGTTCTGTGAACTGGTGATTCAATCGCAGTCCATGATTTTTTATTATCAACCACCCGTTTTAGATTGAAAGCTGGGTTTTCTGAAACAAAAATATCATCATTTACCTTTCGTTCACAAACTTTATTTATTTCAATTCTATCAATCAATATTGAAAAATCGATACAACTATTAAGAACTTGTACACTTAAGTTAATAGCTTGATTCGTAATACCACTAATTACAGCTGGGTCACTTATTCTAGTTTCAAATGTTAACCAATTAGAATCGAAATAATTTTCACCAATTAGATTAATTAATTCTTGATAATTTTGACCTCTGGTTGTTCCAGTTAATAAATCTTGTTCATTCGCTTGAGCAATTAATTGGTCAACTATTATATTTGCAAAATCATTACATGCGGTATCAGTACAGTCGATACCATTATAGTTCGGTATGTATAAACCACTATTAAAATTATTAATTAAGTATGTTAATAGATTGCCTTCACCGATATTGAAGAATGTTTCTGAATAAATTGAATCCACCAATTGTTCATATTGTGGATTCTGTATGTCGATTGACATTCCAATCTCAAGGTTTTCTAAAGTTTCAATTTCAGTTAAACAAGAGTTTGGATTATCGGCCAATAATTGATTTATCGCAGCTTGTGCTGTTATAATAACCTGTTCTTCAGTATCTATTATATTTTGCCAATATTGATTTGTTTGTATCCAATTATATGTTTCATACATTAAATTAGAACCGTCACTACAAATATCATAATAAAGCCCTTGTGGTTCTGGTTCATTGGCGACCTCATAGAATGTTCCAGATATATTTAATAATTCATTACCATTATTATCATAATATTCACCATTCAAATAACTATTAAAATCATATTCGGTACTATTATTCATTAATATTTCCAATAGACCTACACCAGCTTCTGTTAAGCATAGATATATTGTACCTTCTTGTGTTTCATAAGGTAAAACATTATTGAATTGACCAACATTTTCAGTTAAAGCCGATTGCGCTATTGCTATTTGTGTTGTTGCTGAAGCGATTTGGTTATTATGAAATTCTATTTGTTGATTAAATGTTCTACCAGATATACCAGTTATTGTGTCACAATTAAATTTAAATAGATATTCAAACTTTACGTCAAGAACGCATCGTTCGCCCTCATCAACTTCAAATATAGCACCACTATTTCCTTGTGGATTTAGGGTCACATTGAATGTTGGTAAGTTATTACAATCAACTCTTTGTAACCATCTACATTGCCCTAATTCAATATCCCATGTAAATGTGTATCCAGTTGTTGAATAGTTTTCAATGGTATTTAAAAAATTACAACAAAACTCTGAACTTATTGTTGACGAAATTCCATCAACATATACTTGAATTGTACCATTGGGATTCGTGAAAACTTCTAAATTGTTTTCATTTGCACTGTCCAATCCACAATAATCTAAGTTAATCATTTCGTCTTTATCAATAAATAGGTTTATTATTCAATTTCAAACGTTTCACCACAATTAATACTACCAACAAATCTACCATTGTAAGTACTTACAATTGTTAACCTTTGAGACGGATTAAGTGAATTCCAATCAACCTGACAACCAAAACCAAGTTCATTAGTAAACGGGTCAACTACTGATGTCGGTACTGTTTCTCCAACACAATGAGCGCCATTTGGTGTTGTTACTCTAAAATCACCGTTTGGTGTTACAAACTTCAAATAAGATTGGCCATCAATATATATTAATGCCGTATTAATTGATGGTAATGGGAAATTACCAGCCAATCGCCAATTACATGTCGCATATTGAATGCATGCTTCTGAAAGTTCTGGGTTGGTTCTACAACAAATGTAACCTCGATTACTTACAGTATATCCAGTTTCACCATAAGTTAAACTTAATGGTAGTAAATCTCTAACATTTTGTGGTAAATTATAATAATCAGCTAATGATATTTGTTCAAGTTGATAGTATTCCATTGGTTGGCCGAAATATTGACTTTCACAACATTCTGGGAATAGGAATTCACTCTGTGTATTTGATGAATACGTTATTAATAAATTGTCATTTTCGGTTGTTTCAGCAGAAGTTATACCTAATGATTGACAGTCAAATGTTTGTGATGAATAGACTACATCTATCTGTATGCTATTATCATTTGTTGCAATATCACAACCGCAGGGTGTAATCTCATCTGTCGGTTTTGGGTCTGGAACAACATACGTATTTAACACAACACAATCAGATAGGTCGAACCCCTCACTTGACAAATCAATATACGTGTTACCAGTATAATTGTTTATTGTACCTTGATTGTAGTTTGTAAATAATGTTGTTGTACCAGTTTGGTATGAAGCATTTACAATCGTAACTGGTTGGAAATTTGGGATAAGACCTCTAAATTGGTCAATATATGCCTGACCTCTGTCATAAGGACCTGAATGTGGGTTATTACCAGCTAAAATATATTTACTGGCGTTTCCACCACCAGTTTCCCTATACCAACCACCACCTTTTTGGAAATACATATCTGGTGTGTCTGGTAATATTCTTGGAAACCCGTCACTATCAATATTATATAATGTTAAATCAGTATTTAGACCATTTAAATCTATCGCTGATTGTACGATGTCAGCATTTAACGCATTGTCAGCAACATATACATGTTCATTGAATTGCATTAACCCAGTCGGTGCCCCAATGAATTTTGTTAGGAATTCAATGGCTTTTCTAGTACCTTTTGATTTCCAAAGATATGGCGTATTCAATATTATTCTTCTCCACATTTCATATTCAGACTCAATAGGCGTATAACCCCTTGTAAAGCCAGAATAACTGGTTCTACTGGTAGAAACATAATTAGATAGTAAATCGTTCTCTAACACGCTTGAAATCAAGTCCCAACCTAAAGTTCTTGCTAAATTCTTTAACACAATATCTGGTGTGTTATTTCTTTGGTTATATGAAACAACATTAGCGAAAGAAATACCGTCAATGTATCTTTTTATATCATCAAATTCACGACCATAGATTCTTAATAATTTGGTTACTTTTTGGTCAGCTTCTTCATCTCTATCACCGTAGAATATAGGTATTGTGTCAAAATCACTTATAGAATCACTGGTAAGGAATCTAGTTATAAGGTCTGATTTGGTAATATCGCTGTTTTGAGAAATTTCTATGAGACTATTAACATACTGTTCATAGTTTGGTGTGTTAAAATCCAGATTATAACCATCTGATGTTGGCCAAGTTAGTGTTGTTGTTTGAAATAATATAACACCATCTTCGCTTTGGACTGGATATCTGAATGTTGCGGTATATCTTGGTCTTATTAATGTATTTAATAAATTAGATTCAAAATCGTTCAACCCATTGAAGAAGGTATCTACCTTTAGTTTGTTAGGTTTAATGTGGTAAACTTGGTATTGATTCTGTGTATTTCCAGTTGTATAGAACGGATTACCATTTACCCTTACAGTAAGGCTACCAGAATTAGATGTTGTTAAACCAGTAAAACCGACTAAATCATATTCCGTATCATTTAATAATAAAGCATAGTTTAAGTAATTTACAGTTAAATTACGTAATGGGTTACTTTCATTGAAAGTATTCAATATAGTACCATTAATTAAATAATTTAATTGGTAATTATTATTTATTGCTAAATTAGGTATATTGAACGTTGCGGTTTGAGTTATTGGGTCAAAACTATAATTTGTTACCGTATATGTTACTGTTTCACTACCGTTTGCGTTAGTAGCGATTGGGTTCATATAAATTGAAGCTGGCCAATTGGTGATTATATTTTCAAGAGAAACCCTAATGAATTCCGTTAGTGAACCAAAATAAGCATGAGTCAATAAATCTGATTCATCCAATCTAAGCCTAACATTAGCATTATTATCTAATAGTATTGCTAATTCAGTATCTGATATATTAATATCGTTTAACGTGAAGAATTGGCTATACCGCCCTAAATTATAATTGAAACTATTAGGTGGTTGTAGGTTTGTTGATACGACAAAATTACCTAATGTGAATAGTGCGGTACCACCATCTTCGACAAATTGGTTACCCACAAGATTATCCGCAAAGTTACGATATTCTATACCATCATTATAGAATATTTTCTGTGCGTAACCGCTAACTCGTATTCTAGGGTTTTGAGCCATTATACGTTAGCAATATTATCAAATGTCTTAGTGAAATCGATATTATCCCTCTCTTCTCTAACCTCAAATAATGGTTTTCCAGTGAATTGGTCTTTGATTTCAAATAAGTTATATTGTTTGTAAATCTGATTATCAAAATTGTATATGGTATAGATACCATCTTCAAGACTTTTGGTCTGATTGGCAAACAACCCATAAGCTAATGTTTCGATATCATGTTCAACCATCTCAATTTCAAGCATAATTGGGTTAAAGAATGTGTTTGTAATTATAACCTCTTGATTTGGTTGGCCGATAAATGGTAAAACGTTTGGTTTAACATTTGTTGCTGAGCTTGGTGATACTGTACAGAATACCAAAGTAGAATTATCGTTAAAGTTATATCTTATCGCTTTTTGGCTGGTATTTGTTAAGTTTTGATTAACTGGTTCAGCTCTGTTGTTCGATGTTACAACTTTAAAGAAATTACGTATTTTAACGTCAGCAACGTTAGTATTTGTATTTAAATATTCTATTCGATAACCGATTAAGTTATTGTTTTCGAACTTATTAACGTGTTGTGCTGGTATTGCAGCCAAATCAAATAAAACACCTTTAATATCTGGGAATGCTGATAATACACCACAATCTACAATTCTTGTTCTAATTTCAACAGGTTTAATCATTATGGTATAGATACCCTTTTGATTAAATTGGTTAACTGGTAATTTCAGCGTATACATACCACCAAAGACTTCAAACCCAGTCGTTACATTTGATTGTACTTTATTTGGGTTATCCATTTGTAAAAGAACCTGTTGTGGGTTCAATTGTGCAACCGTTGTGTTACCAACAACATCTCTACTTGGTGTATAATGTACCCATATTTCGCAATCTGATGGACTTACATCCGCTGGTCTATTTATACCATAAACTCCTGTTGACATTCAAACTTGTTTTAAATTTTCTTATTATATCTGTAAATAGTGATTTAACAAATATTTTACTACTGAAATCTAAAATAACCATTACGATAATCTTGTAAAGCGTCCAACCCTCTTATTTCACCTAATATCAAATGGTCTTCTAATACTGTTGTCGCACCTCTATCAATAAAAACATCGCTTTGTACTTCTGGTGGACTGACTATACCCATTAGGTATTCTCGTCTTATATAGGCTCTTAAATCAACATTAGTATCATTCCAACCCTCACTTACAAATCTAAATTCAGTTTTTGGTTTTAAGGTTATATTATTGTCAAAATCAACCAATGGGTATGTCTCATCGGAATATGTTTTATACCTTATACCAGTTGTTTGTGCATTGGTACCAATTACTTGGAAAAATGGTGGTTGGCTTTCAGCATCAACAGCATAGATTATAGGATTACCATCATCAACGACTTTGGTAACGCCACTTATAGAAACACCAGAATAGTTAACGTAATTTTCAGCATCATTTATTATTGCTGGATTATATAGGTCAGCGGCATCATAAGACCTAACTAAATTAAGTTTATCATTTGTAAATCCACTTACAAATCCACCAGAAAAAAACCATTGGTTTACTGTAGCACCAGAAAACCTTGTATAAGGTGAGTTTGATATATTGGTAAATGTTGGATTTAACATTTGTGGTGTTATTCCAAACATAAATGGAAATGTAAACCCACTCGACTGTAAGTCGTTTATTAAATCTTGCGTATTATATGATATTATCGGCATAGTATAATTTTATTTTAAATAGCTATTGTCGATTTATTACGTTTAATTCACAATCATTGCTATTACCATATGCCACCCAAATTCTATTACTTTCGGCTAATACACTATTGGTACAACCACAATCAGTTGCCCGTAAAAATATACTACATGGATATTCTGGAGGACATTGATTTGGACTAAAGTCAAATGAAAATCCTTCTGGATTTGCTATTAGTTGTTGACCTTGATTGATTGAAAGTGGTGATAATAGACTTTCGTAATAAAGATAATGTGGGTTTGTTGGCCATTCTGAATACCAATTAGCCGATAAACAATTATAATTAGCTGGATTTATACCACTTTGTAATCTAGCTAAAAATCTATCAGTTGTTGTCGTTTCTGGATTACAAGGTAATATATATGGGTCTTGTTGTGTCCCACTACCTTGTAGACCAGAAACATCCGTCTGTGGTTCAATTACCAACTGATTAGATATCTGACTACCATTATCAGCATAAATAAATATATCGATTGATGGTGATTGACCATAGCAATCGCCATTTGATGCTGACACGCTGTAGGTGCCGTTATTTGTCACATTAATTTGCTCTGTACCTTCACCTGTACTCCAAAGAACTTCAGTATAATTATTATAATCATAAACACCTAGTGTAATATCCACAGTTTCACAAACTGAAATCACATCAATTATATTCTCAAATGGTATCTCTGTGTTAGCTGGAAAATTACCATATGGTTCACTTAATATTACATACCCTGTTGGTGATACGCCATCTGATATATTTTCAGATGTTCCACTTAATGTTATTGTACACCCAAGATTATCTTCAACTGTTACCGTATATGTACCAGCTGGTTGGTTATAAAGTGTATATGTATTATTACTTGTTTGTATAACATCAATAACACCATTTGAACCGTTATAAAATGTATATGTAAAAGGTGGTTGACCACCATATACCGTTGGTTTGATATATGCGTTTGATGGTGCTGGTGAATTTGGGTCATAACATGTAACATTAGTTACAATTATAGTACCGTCAAACTGAGCACATTCACTACCATTTGGTATAAATGGTAAATCGGTCACCATACCTAAATCATCAATCGTCTGAACCATTTCAACCTTCATATAGATTGATGAGGCAGTAATTGTACCATATGCTAAACCATCCTCAAAGGTTTTAAGGTCATCCAATAATATTTTTCTTCTTAATACTTTCATTTTATGATACTCTTACTTCATATAATTGTACCGTAACATTTGGTGTTGGTATAATTGACCCATAAATAACATTATTACTATATTGACTATCAATAGCATAATAATAACCAGTTTGTGTTCTATGTAGAACATATCTGGTATGTAATTGGTCAACCAATTGGTCTATTGGTACTTGCGTTGAATCTGTCATTAAACCCTTTGATATACCTGTCTTTGCATTATTGAATGTTGCCCTCATATATAATATTTCTGGTAGATTTATATCAACCTCGTCTTTAAAATAATATATGAAAAAACCTTCACCAAAAACCTCGTCATTGGTTAGTGGGTTCTTTAATTGAAGCCATAGTTGTTTATTTGTTGCTACTGGATATGCACTTATGTTTGGTTGTATGTCAGCGTAAGTAATGTTTGGGTTTATTGACATTGAGGCGACCAATCTTTGGTCTGTTAAAATGTCAGAATCATAAAAATCCAAACGGAGATATGATTTAATGAGTCTATTCTTTCGAAATCTTAAATCATCATTATCAAATCCAGCATCGGCATATGTTGTTGATGGTGAAAAATAGTTATTGTTACTATCCAATAGATTTATTTGATATGTTACTGTTTGTATTTCAATAACTGGTAAGTTTACTGTTGTTGCGGTTGCATTTGGTGAAATTATTGCTGGTAAAAACCTAACTTTCTCATAATCCAATATTGGGTTTATTGCATTTTCAACTTCAACCTCAACAAATTTTCTATCGATTATTTCCGCTTGGTCAACCATCTGTGGTGTAAGGTCAATCGGAACGTTCAACGTTGTTGCGCTTGATTCTGGTCTTGGTATTCTTATTTGATATCTATCAACAAGCATCTTCAGCAGAGTTTACATCAAAATTATTTGTTATTCCGACACCAACTATATCGTATGGTTCAAAATTAATTTGACCACCATTAGTATCTTCTTCATACCCATAATATAAATCATATTGACCATATGGGTCTTGTCTCCTGACTGGAAAACAATAATTCTGATACATATAATGCGCACCATTTAAAAATGGATAATTCAGCGTTTCTTGCTGACCATCATTTACGCCAATATCCAATAAATCGCGCCATATCCATCTACCCTCATTATTATTGCCATCATTTAGATTTGTCGCATAATCAGGTATACCAACGGTATTAGCATTTCCTTGTTCAATATATGTAGAATAATCTCTTATTTTAATCCTATGGTGTGGATAATAAAAATAGCCTTCATGTCTTGGCCCAGCAATACATTTTGCGCCACTACTAAACCCACACCCTATTGTTATTCCATTGGAAATACGATTTTCTGTATTGAATCTGTGACCAACGACACCTAATGTGTGTTCAATAAGCTCATAATCATTATATTCAACCAAATCACCATAAAAGAATTGGTCGTTTATGTTAACATTAGCGGTCAGTGGGTTTGGTGAATCGCGATACTGTGGGTCTAATCCTGTTTGTGGTCCGTCTCTAAGTTGTCTTATATCTGGTATACTTGGATAGTAATCAAAAATCCCAGAAACTTTACCGCAGTCAAGACCAGCTTGTATTGGTGTGAAAAAATTATTATCCCTTGTTTTAACAACCGTTAAAAACATTTCACTTATAGGCCTACCTAAATTATCAACAATATTACTTACATCTATATCTTCATTGAATACGAACTGACAAACTTCATCATTGAATATCGTTTGTGAAAAGGCGGCTTGGTAAATTTCATAATCATCGGATTCAATAATACCATTATTGATATTAATATTAACGGTTGTTATTTTTTTAAATAATCGTAAATAATATTTAGATTTAAAACCGTTATCCCGTCCACCTAAAACCCTTTCCATTCTAGCACCAGTAACGGGGTTTGCATTTAAATTGTTAGGGTCAATGTCTACTGAAAAATAATATTCTTTCATTGTCCCATCATCTAATCCAGTCCTTAATACCCGATAATAACCATCTTCAGTTGTTGGATTTAGACCAGAAATAAATACCAAATCACCTTGATTTAGATTATGTCTAACAGCAGTTGAAAAGGCGTATCTGTTGCGACCACCGATACTTACTGAATTATAACCGATAATTTTCAGTCCACCTACAACTAAAAAGTGTTTTGTATCCGCAGAAAATGGGTATGTTACGGTTAATTCCCATTTTTTATTTGATGTCGGTTTAAATGAAAATCTTTCTTTTTTAGGTTCCATTGTGTAAAAATCACAATTACCAGTTAATAAAATATCTGGATTATAAAAACCAAACCAACCATCTTTTTCTTTCAGGAATTTTTTATACGATTGTGCAAATGTTAGTCCACTATATTGACCAGTATCATCATTATAATCGTCAATTGGGTCTTTTCTAAATTTTATGTCGTTAAATATGTTCCAACCATAGGATTCTGAACCTGAAAAGTCCGTACTTGGATTATAATTACTGGTTAGATTGAATAGTACATTACTAACTAAAGGTTTTATGGTACCAAATACACGATATTTTTTACTTTTTTGTCTTTCATTATTAAAGACCTCAGCACTATTCACGGTTTCATTAATATCATTTTTAGGTAATAGACGTCTACTACCCTCCAAATTCAATTTAATAAACGTATCAGTATCAGTACTAAGTTGTGAATTTGTACTTTGTAACCTATACCTTATTCTATCATTACTCATATTACATTTAACCTATAATGGTAAATATAATGTATTATGAATTTAACAAAAATAAAGTTGTCAACCTATAATGTGGTTACTGTTATCGGTGTTGCATAACAACCAGCTTCATTACGAGCAGCGATTTGATATGTAGTTCCAGATGTTAGGCCAGTAAAGGTATAATTACCCTGTTGGACGGTAGCTTGGTCTATTAATGTGTTACCAGTACTATCATATAAATAATATGTAATCTGTTCACCACCATTCTGATTGTTGAACGGTGTTACAATTACATTAATTGTTGTTGGTGTAATTGTTGGTGGTGTAAAGCTATTGGTATCACCAACATTGAATAATGATGGTTCACTAACAATAACTGTAATTGCAACCGTATTATTAGCATTATCAGTTATGGTAACATAATATGTTCCAGCAACAAGTGGCGCAAATGTAAATGATGGTGCTGGTGTTGAACTGGTAATTGGTGTTATTTGTATTGGGCCGTTGTTGTCTGATAAAGTTGCATTATAAGGTGGTACACCACCAAAGATTGACGCCCTTATCTGACCATCAGTATCACCATTACAGGTTACATAAGTTTCAACACCACCATTAATATCTTGAGAATTACTGTTGTAAAGGTAGTTATCTGGGTCTGTTGGGTCATTAGGGTTATTTATATTACCGACATTATAATAATGATTAATTAATACCGTTAACCCTTGTGGTTCTAAAACTTCAGCAGTACATGTACTACTCTCACCGTTTGAATCGGTTATTGTAATAGTATATACACCGCTTGGTAAATTGTCTATTATTTGTTCTCCAGCAATCAAATTACTAAATGGATAAATATTATTAGGGTCTGGAGAGATGTTCATTGTGTATGGTCCTATTCCACCAGATATGCTGACATTGATTATTCCGTCCGATGCCCCTTGATTTGATGTTGGTATTGCATTAGTTACACATGTTACTGGTTGTGGTTCACCGACAATGAAAGTGATTGTTGAAGATAAACCATTTGCGTCAACTACTGTTAACACATATGACCCACCGCAAAGGTCTTCCAAGTCAACAGCATCTAATGTTGGGTTAGTATTTCCAGATATATTAAATTGTGTGTTATCTGGAAGTGTCCAAAAATATTGATATGGCGCTGTACCGCCTTGTATCGTAACATCTATTTCACCATTACAATTATTTAAATCGGTACTATCGGTAATATCACCTAATATTAGAAAATCTGGTTTATCTTGAACTGGGCATGGTGCAAAATATTTTGCTAACATTTTAGCTAATGCGGTTTTGTTTCTATTTAAACCAAAGTAAAAATAAAAAGAGTTTAATGACTGTGGAAATGCGTCACACATTTTACCGACTTGGGTACTATCAACCCAACCATACCTAAAGCGATTATAACTTAAACCATTTAGTAATGTATCTAAATCCCCAACTTGATTACCACATGATGGTAGATTATTAAAATCTGTGTTTATACTAAAAGGTGTGGTATATAAACTATTTAATGGCGTACCATCTAAACCATAACCATTCATCCATGCAAACACGTTTCTAGTAAATCTAATGTCTATGTCGTCCGCTGTGAGTTCATCATCTGGTGGTGTATTACCTCTAGTCTCGTCAAACCCAACACCTAATTCACACTGTCTTCTTAGATTTCCGCAACTGATATTTGTTGTTCTAGCAAAAAAACAGTTGACACTGAAAAATAAAGAACTAAGAGGTGGTAAATTATCTTGACATGGGTTAGAGCTTAATTGGGCACTTAAATTATCCATTCCAGATACTGTGAAGTTTTGGTCTGTTTCATCCAAATATGGTGGTAATTTGTATGTTGTGTCAACAAACAATTCATAAACTGATGGTAAACCTAACCAATGACACTTTACGCTTGAGCCAAGTGTAACTATGTCAGTTGCTAATAAATACTCATCATTAGTTTTAGAATATGGAGCATAATAATAGTTTTCATCATAATAAACGATTAAACCATGTTTGATGTTATATGGTTGTCCTATATACCTATGGCCTTGATTATTCGGTCTTTGGTTATTACATAAATTAAGTTCTCCACAATTAGGATAAGTTGTATTTGGACAACCTAAAGGTATTCCAAAACAAGTATCAACTAAAAATATGTCATCGTAACTAGTATTATCTGGTGTACCATTATTATCATTATTGACACTTAGATTTGATGGTATACCGTCATTAGACCACTCACAAAACTTATGTGGGCCGTAACTAAGGTTATTTGGGTCACCGTCTTTCACTCTAACCTTGAATAAAGGTGAATATAATGTACCATTTACCCAATCGTTATAGAAATCGAATTTAAATAGATTAAGGTCTTTTGCCAGAGATATTGCAATACATTTAGTATATCCAGCATCGCCTGGTGGTAATGTCTGGTTCCAATCATTTACATTAATTTCACTTCCGACACAAACAACACCGTTACCAGCGGCATCACAACCTAAATCAGCTCTTGGTAATGTACATGGAAACTGTTGACTATCTGATGAACAACAACCTGGTGCATATGGTACATTATCACATTCTAACGTAATACAGGCTATATAATCAATGAGTGGTATACCAAATATATCTAAAACATCATTAATCGTACTAATAATTATGTTTAATAGCGATATAATACCAGTATTTATAAAACTAATAAGACCAGCAAAAGCAATTGTTAAAGTGCATATGAAACCAAACAAAGCTTCGGTTTCGAAAGTCATATGATTATATGGAAATGGTGTATACTTACCTCTGGCACTATCAACGTCTTTGATTCCAATAAAATTTCTAATCTTATCGCCACTTCTACTGCTTGGGTGGGTGTCTGATTTTTGAACTCTGGGTATATAATTTTTAACAGTATAAATACCATTCCAAACTAATTCGGCTAAATTTTCTTTTTTGGTATTTGGACCAAATTCAAAATCGGTATTTAATCCACCAACATTTATTGGATTATTGGGAACTAAGTATGCTGCTCGTTCTCTTAGATTACCCTCGCCACCAGTTATATTCATTTTAATTCTAAATCTAACTTTGGCTCTAGTGGGTATACCTTTCTTTGGGTCATCGGTTGGTACTAAATTACCATATTCATCCGTAACCCTATAGTCCAAATTCATTGGTACTTGATAAGCCCATGTACCGTCAGAATCGATTAATTGTCCACCACCGACATCAAACCTTTCGATATTGCCTGATAATGTTTCTCTGACCATTTCAATTTTACCAGTTCCAGTTGTTTGGTCATTTAGTGTACCCATATTTTCTCTGGGTTTACAGGTTAAACTTAGTGAATTAATTTCGTTATCACCAAAAATTGAACCCATGAATATTGCCTGTGGTGTGATAGCAGCTTTTAAATCAATATCCCTTCTAGTAATTGCAACATTACAATTATCGTCATCACCCCAGTATGGTTGTACATTAACACTTATCGGTGATTGTTTGATTATTTGTAAATTGAAATCTAAATCTTCCTCACTACCCCTGAACTTTGTTGTTGATTCAAAAACCTCTTCGGATGAACCCTTTCTAACAAAGTCAAATGGTTTTTGGCTAATAATGCCTATGTCTGATACATCAGCCTCAACGTGCATTATCTGAGCGCCAGTGGGTACACCGAATATCATATAATCACCAGCGGCATTAGATGTTGTAGTGAATTTATAGTATTCACAATATATGTCCAACATCGTGTCGTCATCCAAAAATGTCCTTTTATCAGAAAAATCACCAACAGGCGTAAAACAATCATCGTTTGTTTGATTATCCTTACTTAATAAATTATATCTTAAACCGTTAGGACCAATATCAGTAATTGTTTCAAATGGATATAAACCGAATATCTTATCGTTCTGTCTATCAAGCTCAGATACTGGAATAAACACGCTAACTTTAGCATTTGGAACACCAAAACCACCATTAATAGATACTCGACCAACTATCGCACCATAACCAGCACAAAAGGTTGTATATAATTCTTTTTGAGATATTTTTAATGATAAGATTTCAACAAAATCAAAATCTTGTTCCATATTGATTTTAATGAACTTATCATCACCATTAGGTGTTGTCCGTATTCTAATTGTTTTAGACATTTACCAGTTCTAATTTAGAATTATTATCATATAGTTCTAAATCCACAATATCAATATCACTTTTAGTATTTAAAATTCTACTGGTTTTCATTAGCTCGACAATAGATTTTAGCGTGTGGGTCATGTCCATATTTTGGTTTTTGATTATTAATTTATATAAAAAACTAATAAAAAATGGTAAAAATAATGGTGATAATACCACCATACCAATAAAGATTAACCACTTAAATATGGTATTAGTATTTATCGATTTATTTGTTGACATTAACTTAGCGTCTGGAACACTAGTATCTCTTACATTTTTACAACCACAACTCATATTTTTTTACCTTTAATTTAAACAAAATAACATTTAAGTCAATAACCTTAACAAAGTGTTACTTATTTTTGAATTAGGACGTCCTAACTCGAACCCTTATATCTGTACCAACATTCTTAATTTCAAACATACTAATTGGGTCACCTATAAGAGCATAATTCTGTGATAAATCAATCTCCAAAGTTTCTTCATTTATCAATGGTTGTGATATCTCATTTAATGAGTAATTACCACCGACTTTATTGAAGACCTGCATATTTATCACATTCAACACACCGCCAACATTATTTATATTTTCAATTAATTGACTTAAATATATTGATTCACCCATATCGAAATTATTGATATCCATATAATTTTGTACCTCTTGAATAACCTGACTAACAATTTGTGTCTGTGGATACTGTTTATCAATAAAAACATCAATATCGAAACCTAAATTTATAACCTTACCACTCTTAACCTCAACATAGTCATTCATCATTCTATACTCAGATAGATATTCTGAAATATTATTCCTTAATGTTGATGTTGTTTGGTTTGATAAACTACCGTCACTATTCAATGTCAATATATAGACACTAACCTTGTTTTGGTCTTCAATAACGCCAGTCCTGAATGGTGAACCAAATTGACCTGGCATTAATTGAATTCGTGATTGGTAATCCTTTAATGTAACACATCTGTTCTGTGCTGAAAAATTATACCTTACAAGGTTTCGTATCTCTTCAACTGATGGTTCATCTTTACCGCCTACAGCTGGTAATGGGTTATTTACCGTTAATGAATTTCTAACAGCAGAATTGATTGTTGGGTTTGAACCATTAACCAACATATTAACGTTATTAACTGTATTGATTACGTTAGGCCCCAAATTAGTTGCACCACCACCACCAACACGATAACTGATAAACATTGTTGTGTTTGGTGTTAGTGTGGTACCCAAACTCATATTATTAATGAAATCACCAATTCTATTAACTAATGTAACATCAACATCAAAATCACATAATGAACCAATATCTTGTGAACCACCACCAAATATTATGTTCGTAAAACCTAAATCAGTATATTCCCTAATAAACCGCCTATCAACTCTAACCCATTTACCTGTCTTAATTCCTGACTGTGTACTTGGTGATAGTTGGTCTTCAATAAAAACTTTATCCTCAGCCAAAGCATCCATTTCATACCACCGATTATCAAAATTCAAGAATTGGTCAATGCTTGGCGTCTGTGTATAGTTTGTACCCTCTAAGGTTATTATTGAATTAATCGATATAACATCATTATCTGGTAGTGTAACCTCAAAGAATGGTCTAACATCATTTTGACCAATAGCTCGCTTGAAAATCTTTGTTACACCATTAATAACCATTTCACGTTTGGTTAACGTGTAGTTAATGATATTACCAGAGCCATCTAAGTTAGGTATTACCAATCTATTAGGTATACCACCAATAGTGAAAGGTGATGAAAAATCAATATCATACATAGATTCAAAAACCTTTCCAGCACCAGAAACTTGAGCACCTTGTCTTATAACTGGTGCATACGATAAATCAAACGTATCACCAAAAACAGGTACGGTTACACTGAAATCGACAATCGTTGCGCTGGCTCTTTTACCTGGTACCTTTAAACCAAAAGTCCTAGCCATACTTAAAACACTTGAACGCTCCTGTGCAAAATTAATCTGGGTCTCCTGAAACATCCTATCAGTATGGAATGATAACATGTCTCCTACAGCAGCGTTGAGTTCCAAGAGCATCATCCCAACGGACGCATCATTGAAATCATTGAAGATTTGGGGATAATATTGTCTAACATAGTTAACTAATTCAGTTCTTACATCAGCAAAGTTTCTAGCAAAGTATGGTATTTTTTGTGCCATTATAAATTCTTTAGATATAAATATATTATAAATGATTTTTTTTATTTGTGAAGTTTTTGTATATTTGTTAGTAATTACAAGTAAACGGCTATAAGTATGAAAAAAAATAACACTAAAAATTTTATAATCAAGGCTAAAAAAGTCCATGGTGATAAATACGACTATTCTAAAGTTGACTACAAATTAAATAATATACCAGTCAAAATAATATGCCCAAAGCATGGTGTGTTTGAAAAGGCCCCCGCAAAACATGTGTCTGGGAAGCAAGGTTGCCCAAAATGTTCAATAGAGCAACAAGTTAGTAGGCAGAAAAAGGGTTTGGATGCTTTTATTAATGAGGCTAAAGAGATTCATGGTAATAAATATGACTACTCAGAGGTGGAATATATTAATAATAAAACTAAAGTAACAATAATTTGTCCAGAACATGGTAAGTTTGAGCAAGCGCCAACTAATCATTTAAGTGGTAAAGGTTGTAAATACTGCGGTGGTACCGCTAAAATGGATACTAAACTTTTTATAAAAAAATCTAAAGAGATTTATGGTGACAAATATGATTACTCAAAGGTTAATTACGTTAATAGTGTCACGGATGTTATTATCATATGTCCAGAGCATGGTGAATTTATAACAACACCAAATAACTTTACGTCTAAAAATCGGGGATGCCCATATTGCGCTTTTAAAATTTTTGATAATCAATCCTTTATAGAAAAAATGGGTCAAATACATGGTAATACATACGACTATAGTAAAGTTGATTATGTTGATATTAAAACGCCTGTTACAATAATTTGTCCAGAACATGGTGAGTTTGAATTAAGACCTGATTCACATAGAAACGGTAGTGGTTGTAAAAAATGTTTAAATAGTATATCTAATATTGAAAAAGACATTGTGGCTTTTATTAATTCTTTTGGGTTTAGTATATTAGAAAATTGTAGGGACATTATTGAACCATACGAATTAGATATTTATCTTCCAAAACATAAATTAGCCATTGAATTCAATGGTTTATATTGGCATTCTGAATTACATAAAGATAAAGACTATCACTTAAATAAAACCAAAGAGTGTGAAGCTAAAGGTGTTAGATTAATACATATCTTTGAAGATGAATGGTTATATAAACAGGATATTGTTAAGAGTAGATTAAAGAACTTGTTAGGTATAACTGAAAATAGAATATATGCTAGGAAATGCCAAATTAAAGAAGTACCTACAAAAGAAAAAACTAACTTCCTTAATGAAAATCACATTCAGGGTGCCGTTGGTAGTAAGGTTAATTTAGGACTTTATTATAATAATGAATTAGTTAGTATAATGACTTTTGGTAAAAGGGGTGTTATAAAACATAAAAAGACTGAGTTACTTAGATTTTGTAATAAACTTAATACTACTATTGTTGGTGGTGCTAGTAAATTACTTAAATATTTCATTAGAGAATATAAACCAAAAGAAATTATTAGTTATGCTGATAGAAGGTGGAGTACTGGTAATATGTATGAAACATTAGGGTTTAAACTAAAATCAATCAATAAACCATCTTTCACAATTTCTAAAGGTAAAAATAGAGAGAGTAGATTTAAGTATCAAAAACATAAACTTTATGATATGGGTTTTGATTTTAATGGTAAAACAGCTGATGAGATATTAAGAGATAATGGTTTATATAAGATTTATGATTGTGGCAGTTATACATATATTTTAAACCAATAATGGTAATATTGTCTAACATAGTTAACTAATTCAGTTCTTACGTCAGCAAAGTTTCTAGCAAAATATGGTATTTTTTGTGCCATTATAAATTCTTTAGATATAAATATATTATAATGGTTAAATTTTGAAATTAAAGATTAATCACAATAACATCATTTTGTTCAAACACATCTTCAGTTACGGTGTAATCTATTGTCAATGTTACTTTATGTTCATTATTTTCATCTCTATCAACGATAACCTCATTAATTCTTAGGTTTGGTATGTACTTCTTAACGGTTTCATTAATATCAAATTTAATATCGGACGATAGTTTAGAATCGTTTTGTTCAAAGATATACTTAAGTAGGTCTGTACCAAAATCTGGCATATATAACCTTTGACCCTTTTGTGTTAAAAGAAGGTGGAGTAGGTCTGACCTGATAGCTGTTGCATCAGTATTATTTAAATCAAGATAAAACCCTTGATTGCTATCCCTAAATGGATATCTAATATTAATATATTTACCTTGTGCCATAATAGTAAATATACTGGAACAATAAGTTTTGTAAATTAATATATCAATTATAAGATTTCTTTTTAAATCTTTATATTTTTTAATAAAATGACCCTGTAACTATATTAAAATCAATAACTTACTAAAAGGTGTGTATATATCCTAGTTATACACAATACTACATTAGTGTTTCAATTTAAGTTTGTCTATAAAACTTTTAAAAAATTTCGAGAACCAGTTTTGTTTATTTTTTATTGGTTCAGTGTATGGTACTCCAACAAAATGAAAGTTCCCATTATCAAGTTTAAAACCAATAAATGCTTGTTTTCCAGTTGGTGAATCCTCGCTATCTTTTATAGCAAATACTTCAAACGAATGTGCATCATTCGGTATGTATTGGTTTTCAACTTTATTACCATACTCAGTCAATAAATCAACAAAATCTGGTACTCCTTCCAGTCTATCTACGAAACTTTTCCCTTTACCAAAGTCCCATATAAATTTTTCTGCGTTTTCTCTTGTATTTTTCATATAAATTTTTTAAAAGTTTTTATCCGCTCTTTGTATCAACATTCTACCTTAATAAACCGTACTGTGTATAACAAATGATAAACAACATTACAACGATTGTTTATCATCAGACGTTAGCAACAATAAAAAATTATTACTGCCGTACTTCGTTGAGAGAGAAAATAACTTCTGCATCTTTCCAATATCCAAAGTCATAATGTTTTTTATGCCCTTTCTTTTCAAACATAAATTGCCTACACACCCCACCTTTTTTACGTATCTCAATATATTGCATAGTTGGGTAAAATTCAACGCTCATTCCAAGTTCATCTTTATGCCCACACACGTCAATGAAGTTATTTTCTTTATAGTCTGCGGTGATTCGCATTCTTTCTTCTGAGTTTAATCTTAATTTTGCCATAATTTTTTACAGATTGCTAACATGGTGTATAAGCCATGCCAATTAAAAGCCGTAGTAAATTCGATAGTTCCGAACAGGCACGGCTCATACACCTGTTCCGTTATCGGAAATTCATTTTTCTTCCGACTCCTGCTCAGAAGAAGGTTCTTGCTTTTCAAAATCTTCCCTGATTTTATTTAGTCTTGCAAATTCAGACTCCCAAGCATCCAATGTCATTCCATTTACTGAAATATTTTCAAGTCTATCTCTACCATCACCATCCCAATCAATTACCACTTCTCTACTACTTCCCATTTGTCCAAGACTTCGTAGTCTTGAAAATAATTCTAATAGCGGTTTTACTGCATCATCAGAACAAGTAAATGAAATGACATTTTGAAAAGCAATGTTTGGTGTTTTAAATTTTTGTTCCATTTTTAAATTCTTAAATGCCAACCCACGAAAAATGAACTATCCGATAACACGGGTTTGGCGTAATGCCACCAGATAGTTTGTGCCTAAATTTAAAGTTCTTGCAAGGTGGCACTAACGCCAAGCCCGAAACCGTTGTGTGTAATAGCTACGGTTTTACTATCTTGCAACTCCATCGCCAAAATTTTTGAAGGCTATCAAACCAAATATCAATTTCATCAGCAACCCAACCCTCTCCACCTAATAAGTGTTGAATGTCGTGTTCTTTTGGTTCTAAACCTTCTCCGCTTCCAATGCTTGTACCTTCTGCCCACATTTGGTGTGCTTGGTCAAAAATTTCTGTATGTTCTCTATCTACTGTCATCTTTCTGTTATTAAACCGCTACTACACACAACAATGTGTATAAGTAATGGCACGTTAAAGTTTGTGGCATAATTCAAAGGTTCGGTGTATGTGCCACTACCCATACACTCGTCCGTTGTACACAATACTACTCTGTGCCTAACCTTTTAAGTTTCTGCACTAAATGTAAAGCAAGGGTCATATACTCTTTAACTTGTTCATTTGTTGGTAGGTCATAATCGTACTCACTAATCGCTTGAAGAGTATCGCAACCACTACAACTACCGTAATAAGTGTCAGTCATTACATAATCTTCCACACTTGGTTGGTAAGTGTCAGTAGGCACAATAAATATTTGTGTACCTTGATAATCACCATCATCAATTACAGTCATTTTATCCAAAGCCCATCCGTTATAAGTGGTTGCTTCGGGTATGCACAATTCAAATATCTTCTTTACAATAGCTTCATAGCTATCGTATTCATCTTGTTTTGTCGTTTTGAAATACTCTTCAAGCTTATGCTTGTTTTCTTCCCATTGCTTTACTAATTCCGTTATCATAATTTTATTTTTAATTCATTAAACCCGTACTGTGTACAACACTGTATAAGCCACATTAAAACGATGGCTTATACTCACCGTTATGCACTACAACCAAAACATTCAAATGGACTATCTTTTGGTTTTTCTGGTGTTTCGTTTATTTTTGACGTTGCTAACTTTGTATTTGTATCTAATTTTGACTTACTTCTTGTGTAATAAACTCCAGTTTTAAGTCCACCTTTCCAAGCATACATTAAAGCACTGGCAATCTTTGAATACTTAGCATCTGAGTGATATACATTTAATGATTGTGATTGGTCAACATATTTATTTCTAATTATTGATAGGTCTAATAATACTTTTTGTGGTATCTCCCAAACATCCTTATATCGATATCTAACATCTTCTGGAATTTCCATTATGGTTTGTATACTACCCTTATTAGAAATCACCTTATCAATCATATCAGAATCCCATAAACCCAATTCAATCAATTCATTTACAAGATACTTATTAACCACTAAGAATTCACCTTGACCAACTCTTCTGGTAAATAGATTAGCTGTAACTGGTTCAAATGATTCAAAACTACCTAATAAAATCGCAGAATTATGACTCACACAACCGTTACCTGTTATGTATTCATGAATTTCTGGTACTTCAATGTCCCATGTTGGTTTAACACCATTTTCTTTAATACTTTTAATCTTCATATATTTTATTTTCTTTTAAAAAATTATTTACTCTTTCTTTATTTATTTCTAATTTATCTGACGACCACAAAGTTAAAATTTTATACCCATGTTCTTCAGCAATTTTTATTTTATTTTTATCTTTATTTATAAAGTGAATTGCATCTTTTTTACTTCTTTTATGACACCAGTTTTCCATTAACCAGTCAGTTGAAAACTTCATATAGTTAGGGTGCCATGCTTCTCCATTATATTCTATTATTATTTTTTTACTTTTAATCGCAAAATCATATAAATATGGTCTTTTAGTATCAACATCATAAATAACTAACTCATAGTTATTTTCAACACCCATTTTAATATCACCAATTTTATAACCACAATTAATAAGTTTTTCATAAAAAGGTTTTAAAATCTTTAACGATTCTTTACTAGCCCTACCTATTTTAACAGTTTTACTATTAATTATTTTTTCATATTCTATAGTAGCTTTTTCAACATCACCATCAAACTTTTTAAGAATTTTTTCAAAAGTAGTTTTAATACTTTTTTTCCTTTCTTTTAAAAGTTTATTGGCTTCGGAAACATTACCATTACATTTTTTTAATGCCCATTTATAACTAGTCGAATCTTTAGATTGTGTATAACTCAACCATTTTTTTTCACCAATTTCTTCCCCATATTTATCGATAAACTTATCATATGTGTGTTTTGATGTTTCTTGAAATTCTTTGAATTTTTCACTTCCTAATTTTTTACCATGTCTCTTTATAAAACCTTTTAATGAAGTTGATTTTTTGGTTTTATATTCTTTAACCTTTAAAATAGATTCATCGTGTGTATAACCTTTTTTAACCCAATAGTCTATTTTATATGGTGAATTAATAAGTCTTTTTAAATCTTTTTCTTTAAATAGTTTTACACCTAAATCATTACCATATTTTAATTTATAAAATTCTTCATTAACAACAAATTGGTTATTATTTTTAAATTCGATAAATTTAAAATATCTGGCCATATTAAAATCATCAATTTCATTTAAATCATTTGTTATTTTAGTTAAGGTTAAACCGTTATACTTCATAAGAAGTATTCGATAAAAAAATAACATATTATTGTCAATCTCTTTATTTAAACCTAAAGTTTTTCTAATAATACATAATTCTTCACCATTTAAGTTTATTTTATCATTCTCTTTTAGGTATTTAGTAATATTTCGTTTGTAATTAAAATTCATATATAATACGTTTTAACAGTTATTATCGTTATTATTATTATTATATAAATATATTTAACTGTTAAAAAGTGTTATGCCCACTACTATTTTTCTATAATATCATCATTTTCATTTAACTCATCGGCTCTCAACCAAACCTCTTTACCATCACGATTAACAAGAAATTTATGATTATGTGTGCATTCAAATATTTCACCATCTTCCATTTCTATTGCTAATGTTTCTACTTTACCGTTATAGATAATATTATGTATATCCCTATATCCATATCTACTATCGACCTTTAATGGTACTTTTAATTTAAATACTTGTTGTTCATTTAGTGTTTCAATAGTTTCGTAATCAATACCGTTCATTTTTAAGATATCTTGATATGATAAAACACCCTTATCAGTCTTGATTTTACCTGTAGAAACAAAACAACTTGCAGTCGGCATTAGTCCCAATAAAAGGCTATTGTACATTGGTATTGGTTCACCCTTTTCATTTGGTGACCAACCATCAATATATGTTTCACCTCTTGAGTATCTACTACCTTCCCATGCTGGATAATTCTCACCAGTTTCTTCAGCAATTTTAGAAGATTCAAGTACCGCAGCTTTATACATTGTTTCAAAAATGTCATTATTCCATTGTTTGGCTTCTTCTGATTCATAAGATATTTTTTTCTTTGCAAAGAAATCAGCCATACCAGCAACACCGATTGCTAATGCTCTTTGGTTAACACCAGCGTTCTTACTCCATTCATCAGACCACTTATTCTTATCAATAACACGATTTAAAGCTCTAACCAGTACTCTGGTACTTTTAGCTATTGATTTCAAATCTGAATGTTCAGCTAAATTTAATGATGCTAATGTGCATTGCGGTGTGTAATTTGGTTTGCTTGCTTGAAAAATTTCTATGCAAAGATTACTTTGTTTAATAACACCAATATTGTCTTGCATGTTTCTTTTATTGGCGTTATCTTTGAACATAACATATGGCTTACCACTTTCCACTTGTGATTTAATTATCGCATCAAATATCTTTTTAGGGTTAATTGCTTTACCTATACCCAATTCAACAGCTTTATTATACTCCATAACAAATTCGTCACCATATAAGTCATATAGTGGTCTTAAACCAGCTTTTTTAATGTCGTTTGGACAGAATATATACCAATCTTCCCCTGATTGTAATTTCTCCATGAATAGGTCATTTATTACAACAGCCGTAAACAAATCTCTAGTTCTTAATTGCTCATCACCAACAGGAAGTGTTAATTCAAGAAAATCAATGATATCTCTATGCCATACTGATAGATACAAAGCACAACTTCCAGAGCGTGAACCTTGCTTATAGAATCGCATCTTAGATTGAACCATATCAGCTAACCTTACCACACCACCAGCTTTACCATTAAAAGAACTTACATAACTATCTTTGCTTCTGATTGGGTCAATAAGTAAACCAATACCAGAACCTTCTTTTGAGGCATAAGAAATCTTTGTTAATGTTTCTTCGATTCCTTCAATAGTGTCAGATTCTAAATGAGTCAAGTTGCAGCTAATCATACCACCACGTTTTTCTATACCAGCATTGGTATATGTTGGTGTTGCAAAGTTAACCCTTTTTGAATTTAATTCGTCTAATAATTTTCTCTTTTCAATTGGTGTTTCGGATAAAAATGAAGCTACCCTATTATACATACAAGATGGTAATTCAATTGGTGAATTATCGTCACTCTTCATTGAATATTTGGTTAAGAATGTTGTAGCACCAAAAAAGTCATAAGTTAGGTCAACCTCTTGTAATTCTTTACCTATTAGTTTTGATTGTCTACTTAACAATATTCTACCACCTAATAATGAATAGTCTGGGTGTTGGATGATTTTATCAGCAGCTTTGAACGCTATAATTTCATCAACCTCAGTGGTTGTTATATTATCAGAAATTAATGGTATTACCTCCTGAAATAATAAATCAGGATTAACGTTTAACCCTTTAGATTGGGTTTTAATTCTAGTCAATATTTTGTTTGGTGCAAAATTTTGTTTCGTACCGTCTCTTTTTACAATTTTCATTCTTATCTTTTTTTAAAAATCTTCATCAAAAACACCATCCATGGATGAGGGTATCTCTACTCGTGTATATTCACCATCTCTCTTTTCAAAGAAATTATTTTTAGCTGAAAGACCTATTCTGGCCATATACTCCAATGGATTATTAACATTAAATTCTCGTTCACAACCAAAATCACTTAAAACAATATCTGTTACATACTGAACATATTTAACCATATCTGATTTTGTTAGTCCTTGAAGTCCGTCTGGCATACTTTCTTCAACAAAAATCTTCTCAACCTCATAACAACCAAGTATTATATTTCTAAGTTCTGATTTTGATAGTTTATAATTATCTTTTAGATATTCCTTATAAAGATTAAGAGCGAACTCATAATGTGTTGTTTCGTCTCTAAGTATTAGTTCATTCATACTTCCAAGACCTGGCATTTTATTACGACTTCTGAACCAAAATACACCAGAAAATACGCTGGCAAATGAAATACCCTCTACACACGCAAACGCCACCAATCTATGGGCAAATGACGGGTGTTCAATCCAATTTTCAGCCCAAGCAGCTTTTTTATTAACTGCTGGATTTGTTTCCATTGAATTAAATAATGCGTCTCGTTCAATTAAGTCCTTAATATATGTATCTATTAATAATGAATATCCATTGGCATGTACTTGTTCAATGAAAGTTTGATGACCGTAAAAATATTGGGCTTCCAATATCTCTACTTCATTTAGAAAATTAGTTGCAAGATTGTCAATGACTAAACCATCAGATATGGCAAAAAACGCCAATATATTCTTAAGATAAGTTTTTTCATTATCTTTAAGTTCATCAAACCTATCTTTACTTAGGTCTATCTCTTCAGCTACCCACGTTTGTGATTCAGCATTCTTATATCTTTCCCAAATGTCATTATGGGTTATTGGGAATATCGAATATCTCTTACCTACGTCTTTATTTCTTAAATACATTATATTTTTTTTTTATTAATCAATTATTTGACCGCTTTCAAGTTGTTTTGCGGCTTTAATTCTATCTAAAGCATTACTAATAATAGCTTGGTTACCACCATTTATACCAGTCTTAGCTTCAAAGGATGTTACAGCGTTTTGCTCTTCACCGATTTCAATCTGAATTTTAGAGTTATCAAAAATGCAATCTTGGAACACCAAACCGTCTCTACCAAATCTAGATTTAAGTATCGCAATATTAGCATGGCCACTTTCTTTTTGTGTTAAACTTTTAGCTATACTCATAATAAAGTGACCAATTTGACCTTTTTTAATTGAACCACCAATTTGGTCAGCCTCAACAACATCAGCCTTTATTGAACTTCGATTACCTTGAACAAATGTCCATCCAGCCATATTAAGGTCTAATATCATTGTTTCAAATTCACGCATAACATTACCTTCACCAGCATAATAATCATCGAATTTCTTAGATGGTTGAATACAATCAATATAATCCAATATAATTAAATCTGGTCTGAAACCTTCTGAAATTTTCTTATCAATATATTTTCTAATTGTTTTAATCGTTGTTCCATCACTAGCAAATCTTTTCAGTTTAAGGTTACCTTTAGAGTTTTGCTCCATTTCCTTTACTTTGGTGATAACCTCATCCCTAAATAACCCTAAATTATTTAATTCAATCTTGGTCCAACACGAATAGTGTTTTCTTTTAATTACTTTAGGTTGGTCTTCAAAGAAGATTTGAAGTACATTGTAACCGTTATTAAATGCGCTATTTGCCAGTTTAGTAGCTAAGGTAGTTTTGCCAATCCCGAATGGCGCAACAACAACCGCTAATTCCGTCTTTGACAGACCACCATTCATAATTTCATCCAATTTTGGTATACCAGTTGAGATTGGATTTCGATAATCATCCGCTAAAACCTCTTCCATACCATCAAATAAGGTCGTATCGTCCTCTTTAGTATATCCAACATCCAACGCTTTTTTTATAATTTCATTGGCGGTATCAAAATCACTAGATTTACCACCATCAATTAATTTTTGTATTTTTTTGACAGCTTTACTTAACTCTTGTTGTTTACAGAATTTAATAGCCTCTTCCTGTATTAATTTAGGTGTTTTTACTGTTAAACCCCTAACTTTATCTAAACTAGCTAAAACAAAGTTAAGTACAATACTATCGTTACTTTGCTTTAATTTCAACTCTAAGGTCGGATAGTCTGGTATTGAACCGTAAGAATCTTTAATATTCCTAATCTCAGCAACAATATTTTTAAGGTCCACTGTTTCAAAATAATTTGGGTCAATAGCGTCTATGATACCCTCACCAAATTTAGTATCAACAATGATTTGGTTTATCAAACTATATTGATAATCAACACCTAGATAATTAAAATTAGTTTTTTCAATTTTACTCATATTAGAACATTAAATATTGTTATTATAAATACCATATATATATGGTATAATTGACTTAATTTTCAGGTTTTTTTAAACGTTACTCGTATGTTCCCTGATAGTTCTAATGATGTCTGGTATAATGTCCTTAATGTTAATTTCATAGCGAACTTTTGGTGGGAAAAAGTTACCACTGAACTGTGTTTCACCAACTAAACGCTCTTCATTTCTTCTAAAATCAAAAAATGTTACTTTAAAACCGATAATATCTTCATTTTCAAACACGTCACGTCTGTCAATCATATCTTCAGTTTGTTTATAATGTGGATTATATGTTCTCCACAAAAAATCAACACTTTTATCTTTCAGAAATGTCGGGATAATACCCATGCTACCGAATCGGTCATTGTTCATACCTGAAAGTTCATCCATCATTGGTTTAATGTCTTTTAGTTTTTCAAAATCAACATCTCTAACTGAGAAATATCTTTTACATAAAATATTACCATTAATTGTTAACAGAAATTCGAAATTTTGATGTGGTTTTCTTTCGTAATTGTGAGTTTGTTTTTGTTCCATTTTTTTTAATTTTTATATTCTCTATCATTTAATTTTTTGAACGGTAAGAAATAGTCTGACATATAATATTCCTTTATTACATCATCTAAACTATCCCGTTTAACCATTTTATATACATTCATAATGCTTCTGTCATCACTTAAAGGTGTGTCAATAACATCATAAAAATGTTTTATTGATTTCTCGGTCATTTTTGGTTTACTCAAATTAACCAATTCATCGTTTATTTCATATATCTTTTCACCTTGAATACCATCAGTAACTGAATTTATCAGATTATCCAAAGCTTTAAGTGGTTTCTTCTTATCTAAAACCCTATTCTCTTGTATCTGTTTAGCTTCATTTAGTATCTCATCAAGTTTAACAGACCTTTCAGTTATCTGTGGAAAATGCTTTAGTAACGTGTTTTCTTTAACACCTTTAATACCTTTAATGCTATCTGAATTATCACCAGCGATAGTTTTAATTAACGCAATATTTGTATAGTGGTGGTTGAAATATTCACTATAATTTTCCTTAGTTAGATATACTTTCTTATCACAAAGATATATTTTAATTTGGTCATTTACAAGTTGACAGATGTCTCTATCGCTAGTACAAATTGTAATATCTTCATTATCAGCACGATTAATGCAATAAAAAGCTATATAATCATCAGCTTCTACAACGTCATCTTCAATTTGACGAATGGATAAGTGGTATAGATATTCTTTAACCATGTACTGTTGGAGTTTTTCATCCATATCGTCTGGTTTGGTGCCAGTCTCATAGTTTTTACCCCTATCAGATTTATAGTCTGGATATATTGCATACCTCAGTTTACCACTGAACTCACCGTCCCAGAAGACGTATACTCTATGGTATACATCTTCGGACAGCAATTTTTTAAGAATAGTTATGAATTGATATAATCCACCAATATGTTGACCCTCTTTGTTATAAGCGTCATGGCTACCATGGTAACCTCTTTTGAATAGCGCATTACCATCTATCAAAAGCGTGTTAATCCTATCAATACGTTTACCTTTTTTTGGAGGTAATTTAGGCATTTACATTAGTTAAAATGGTTAAACATTCTATTAATTTCAGTTTAAGGTTTGCGCCAAATCTTCTTCAGTTAAACCTTGTTCTTCTTTAACGATTTCAAAATCATTATAAGGTACATTCAATCGACTTAAAATGAAGTCTCTATGTTTAGATTTATAATCGTTGATTTTATCTGGGTTCCAATATCCGTGTGGCGTTGAAGCTAACTTACCTTGTTCTTCGATACCATTGACTTGGTTTTTCTCGCACCTAACCTTTGTTTCAATACCAAATTGGTATGTTTCACCACCAGATGTGGCTTTAAGTTTGCTTGTTGAATGCGTTAGTATACCGCCAAAATGTACGATAACTCTAGCTGAATAGAATAAAGCCTCGCCACCCTTGTGTTTGACTACTTTATTTTCATTATCCAACCATATTTTTTGAACAACAGCAAGCGTATTGGTAAATTCTTTACCTTCTTTTTTAGAAGCTGGTATTCTATAATTTACCAAAGTTTTGAAAGCTGATTCCATAGCGCCAGCGTTCCATTGATTATTATTGTTCTTTGATGTTGCTGAACGATAACCGTTTATTGAACCTACAGAATCCCAAAGGAAACAAAGATTTCTTGGTAGGTCACCATTTTCCTGTGCATCCAATAAATCATTGATTAGTTTAGCAACATCTTCAATTACTGGCTCAAATCTTAACGGTTTTGTACCCTCTTTACCAGATGAATAATCATAGTTTTGATATCTTTTGACTAAATCATCACCACTGATAAAGATGAAATCACCATCATAATCATAGATTTCACCTGTTGACTCGTCAACGATTTCGGTGAATTTTACACCAATATTTTTGGCATGCTCCCAATTCCAGTTACCTTCAGTTTCAATAATCACTGGTAAGTCACCAATTTTTTGTGCGCCAGCAACAGCCTCATAAATTGCTGTTGATTTACCAGTATTACTATAACCTCTAAATGCCGTTACATAACCTCTGGCTAAACCTGGCATTTTTAATGCGTCATGATAGGCTTCTGACATTGGTATCCAAGATATTTCTTTTTCTTTTACCGTTACATCGTAACCATTATTTTTCTTAAATGAATCTAAATCGAATTTTTTGTTAGCTGTGTTTGTTTCAGAACTTTTTTTAGGTGCTTTTTTAGCCATAATATACTTTTTAATTAAAATGTTATTTTTTTTTGAATAAAAAAATAAGTGGTTTTTACGCCACTTATTTTTCATTCAAATTAAATGATTAGAACGGTAAATCGTCTTCGTCATCATCAGTACCAGCTGCTACAGCTGTAGGTTGCATTGCTTCATCACTAGTCAATTTACTATTTGATGAACCGATTGATAATTCACTTTCCAAATCATCAGTTGTTGATTCTGAATCATTATTTTCGGATAGTGATTCCTTATCAACCCAACATTCTTTAACTTTATCCCAAGCTGGAACACCACCTCTAACAACCACTTCCAAGTAGTCGTATGATTTAACAGCATAAATACCGTCTCTCCAAGTTCTAGTATCACCCAACCACTCAGTAACTTTAGCTTTATCTTCAGATAGTGGGGTTTTATCCAATTGAATAATTGATTGAACAACTGGTGAGCCGTTAGCGTTTCTAGCTAAATTAATCTGAAGGTCTCTACCTGTTTCTGGGTCAGCAATATCATGCTTAACAGCCTTATAGATACCAACAATCTTATCGAAGGTACCAGTTTTTTGCCAGTTATCTGCGAATCGCCAGAATTTAACACCCTCGTTCTCTTTATCTCTATCAATAACTTTTACAATATAGAATTTACGAACGTTGAATTTTTTAGCAAGTTCTTTGCTTTCTTCGGTACCTTCGGCTCTTAAAGCATTTCTTGTCTCACAAAATGGACAATCTTTACCCTCTTCTTTGTCCAAACAAGGAAATGTTTTCCAATCACCATCAAGTTTATACTTATGGGCATGCATTTCTACGAATGGGGTTGCTTGACCTTCAGCAGCTGGAAGGATTCTAATTGTTTTAGTACCTTCTTTAACACCGTCTGGAAGGTAGGTGCTGAAATAATTTGCTAAGTCATATGTCTTAGCCTCGAAATTTGAATTACTACCAGATTTACTATACTGGTTTAAAATTGCGTCTAATGGATTACTCATGTTTTTAAAATTTAAATGTTAATAATTATTATTGTTATGTTATATATGTTCGTATAACACACATTGCAAATGTACCACAAAATTGCAGCGGTGTCAACAGTTATGTTAAAAAAATTTTTTTTTAGATGTCTTCCTCTTCAAAATCACCGAAACTATCCTTTATATCGGTATTTGAAAAGTCATTAACGTCAGCTTTGGTTAAAACATATTCCTTTGGTTTTGTTTCACCCATATTACTTTGTGAACTTTGAACCGTTGTCACCTTATCTGAATGGTCAGACCAAAAATCACTAAGCTTAATGTTATATGGGAATGAATCCAATGAACGCATTTCAATCTTTTCCGTTGGTGTTGGATTACGTTTGGCAATCTCAGCACTCATTTTTGTTAACTCATTATCCAAAGAATCAATCTTTTTTGTCATTTGACTCATAGAGTTAACTTGTGCAGCCAATTTATTGAAGTTATCCAGAAGCTCGGCCATTTTAGCGCTATTCTCTTCTGAAGAAGCTTTAAGGTCATTTGATGTATTTACTAAATCTGTCACATCAAGTTCAACCTCATCACCACCCATATCATCAACAGGTTCTTCTTCACCAAATGATTCTTCACCACCCATATCATCAACAGGTTCTTCTGGTGTTTCTGAGTTTTCAGCATCATCTGCTGGTGGTAATTCCTTTTCTAAATCAGCAAGTTCTTTATCTAACTCATCATCCTCAGCTTCATTAACACCAATGAAAGAGTATTCTGATATTTGCATAAATCGTTTAGCTTCTTCAGTGATAAGCTTATTTTTATTCTCTATCTTCATATTAAGTAAGTAATTGTCTTCCGTCCTGTGTTATTACTTTTTTATTGACAACTTCAATAAGACTTTTGTCGTTTTTGATTATGCAAACGTCATCTTTACATTCGATGGTTTTATTATCTTTGTTTTCATTCTGAGCTAAGAACTCATCCAATTCAGTGAAAAGTTTTTCTCTTTTATTTTCCATAACTAATTAATTTTAAATAATGTTATATAAGTAAATATCTCAAAATGACTAAAAAATTCTTTTTATATCATTAATAATGAGTTCATTTTCAAAAGAGGTTATTAATTTATTCTGATATTCCGACCAATCTATTTTAACTGATGTATAATCAATATTACCAATCGCGTTTGGATTAAGGGTTTCTATCAATCTATTCAGACCGTTTATTGTGTAAAGACAATCACCCTTTTTATGTACAATAAGTGAATTTGTGAAATCTTTGCTTAGATTAAGTTTATCATCTTGCGGAACTGAATATCTGAATGTCATAACATAATGCTCTGGATTATCGTTATTAACATATGTGAATATATGTTTTTGTTTGATGTTGAACCTGCCCTCCATAAAACCATAAAACCATTCTATCTTGTTTTTTTCAACAAATGTGGCTATGATTACTTGTTTGTCATTCATTTTTACGTATAGAATATAAATATGGAATGTATTTATAATCATTTTCATACATATCCATAAAATCTTTATATTCTATAATTATCTCGTTACCTTGCAGAAAGACATCCGATACTTTTTTTATTTTAGATATTATTTTTTCTCTGTCATCACCAATAAATTCATAGAACATTATATTAATACCTAAGATAACACCCATGGTATAGATATAAAGCATATCCTTATTGTGATAAGTGATTATTTTATCATCGGTTTTTTCTATTTTATCAAACATTCTCTGATGTTTATCTTCTGACATCAGTAATGGGTCAATAAAATAATAATCAGTATCTTTAATGATTAAGTTATAGCAATACTTCTTAAATTCATATAAATCTAAGTCATGATAACTTCGGTGTTCATCTATTGTGAAAGTCCAATATTTATTGTTATCAAGCTTTCTATCTAAGATATCAATAGACTCACCAAACATTGTTTTAACGTCTTTAAATCCAATAAAAATAGCTGGTGAATGTATTAATTCATTATAGTCAGCATAGGATATCACCTCGAAATTATTTTCGGGCTTTATTCGTTCATCTGATATAATATAACCAATTGTCATCTTGCAAAGATACTAAATAATATTAAACTTATCAAGCAGTATATTCGGTTATCTGACCAGCATTTAAAGCTGCTACAGCTTCTGATGTAAAGGCATCACCTTCGTTACCACCATTTTTATCATAAGAAATATGGAAATGGGAAGCTGTTGCTGTTGGTGATGGGTATCTATATTCATCCAAAAATTTAAATTGTGGGTTTTGACCAACCACAAACCCTTGAAGTATCTTTTTAACATTGTTTATTATTATCTCATTCTGTGGGGAGTATGTTACAGCTGTTTGTTGGTTTAATGGTTTTGATTTATTGTCGTTACGAATACTTATATAATTACTCGGTGTTGGTATTTTTTGTCCATTACCTATTACAAAATCTATTGCGTTACCCTTTGCATGTCTACTTTTGGCGCTATCTTTATGTGATTGGTCGTTACCAGCGGTAACCTGAACATAATATGTTGGGTATAGTTGTTTAATTTTATTAAATACGGCTGATGCGTATCTCTCAATATCAGTACTTATGTCATTACCAGAGTTATCTATCGCTCTACCATTTTCAGTGTAATCTAATTTATTTAAGGTTTCTCTTAACTTATCAGCATTGGGTGTTTTCGGTACATCTAGCGATGGTTTATATTCTTTTGTTATTTCATAATAAGCAGCATCAATTCTACCACACCAACCGTTATACCAATCAAGATATATTTTAAGATTGTCTATTTTATCATATAACGGTTTGTTATTATTCATTCTACCCGATAAATCACTACCATCACTCAATTCGGACAAATTATTTTTTACAATTGTATTATAACCACTCTTACCTTGTTGATGACTCAAATATGCGTCCCTAGTATTTTGTAGTGATGTTGGGTTAGTATCAAGATTAAATATTGCTAATTGTGAAGCTGCAATGATAGAAATTAAATCATCAAATAATGAATTTGTTATTCGATTATTATCAGCTGGGTTTGCATTATATTTATCACGGATAGGTATTTTTAAAGATTTTCTTTGTTGGTCAACATTAGCAAAAAATGTATATTGATTGAAATCCTCCAGTTTATTGAATAATAAATCTGAAACCGATTTATTCACTTGATTTGCCGCATCAACACCAAACTGCATTAACCCAACATACCCAAGTGGGTTCATGCCGTCACCTATACCACCCTTATTAACACCAACAACGGTTTCTAATACTGATATGGTTTTTAGAACGTTTATATCAACTTTAGTTAACTTAGCCGCGATGTCGAATATTTGATTATAGGTTAATCTTTGACCATTTTTAATTGTATTTGATTCTCTATCAAATAATGAATTGTTAAAACCATATTCTCTATTTGAGTTTTGGAAGTTGTATTGATAGATGTTCGTATTTGTACTATTTGTAGCTTGATTTTTACCAGTAGCGGTATCTTCATTGGCATTTTTAACTGGAACTGGTTCATTACCTGTAGTACTATCTGTATTCACAGCTGGCTCATCTAAATCATATTTGATTGATGCTAAATCTTCTGACCCAGCTATTAATGACTTGATTTCGTAAAGGTCTTGATTTAGTTCAGTGTCAATATCTTTAATTCTAACACCAGTAAATTGAGTAGTCATATGGTTCGGCTTGATATTATGCGTGGTATTAATTATAATATACCCACCCCTAAACATTGGTATATTGTTCAACTGAAAATACATCATAGGTTGTATCATCGGCATACCTAAAGCCTCAACTTTAGCACTATAACTTCTAGTTTGATACACATTATATAAATTTTGACCCTTAAATGCTGGATTATTTTTATCCCCGCTATTACTTAACTTATCAATTATGACCAATGATTCTTCAGTTTCAACAAATTCTTTTTGGTCTAAGGTTAAGTCTTTGAAGAAGTTTTGATTTTGTTGTGCATAATTTACCTCAAATATTGGTATTGCCCTTTCACTTTTGCTTAAATCAGTATTAAAAGCTGAACTTTTTATTTGTTTGCCACACGGACTAAAATCAACACCATCATCAATAAAATCACTATTTTCACCTAAATCTAAATTTGTTGAGTTTTGACCAATATAGACACAAACGAATGATGGTCCATATGTTATATTCTCGTCATTAGTCACCATGTCCAAATAACTAATTGGTCTAAATACAGACTTAAGACCTGCTTCATTTTTAAAATTAACAAAAGTGGGTAACGGAATGAAGTTAAAATTATTATTAGCTAAAATATTACTAATAATATCAAAAAAACTTTGATTGTAATTTTTAATTAATAATTCAGAAATAACATCAGGATTGAGTATAAACTTATCGCTAATATCATTGTAGCCTTTATCTAAAAAGATAAAGGAATCAAATAAGTTATCATATTCACCAGTATAGCCATAATTTGAACAGGGATAAAACATTTGACCACCTATTTCCCCCGAACCAATCCATTTATTATTTATTGCTGATAAATGTCGATAAATTTGTAATTTAATTAAATCATTTGAGGTGCTTTTAAAAATACCATTTTTAATTGTGTCCTCATCGATTTTTTGTTCACGGTACTCATCATAAAGTCTTCTAAATTCTTCAACAAATACTTCTAAGAATTTTTTAAATGTCGTTTTTTTAACCGTGATTGGTTTATAAGGGCCTGTCAATTTGTTATCCTCCCTTTGACTTTGATAAAAAGTATACGGTGATGCATTAAGTATTACCAACTGTTTACTAAATAACTTCATCAACGGGTTGTTTAATTCTGGTTTAAAATCAAAAGTTAATGAATAGAATCTACTATCCCCACCAACTGGTGGTTTATTAGGGAATATATACTTATAATTACTGCTATTTATCGGTTCATTAGAATACCATGGGTTATCTATACTAACATTAGCTGTCATAGCTGAATAGTTTATAACACTACTTCCTTGCCATGTCGTTAGGTTAGCTAAGTTATTACTATTTGTAATGTATCCATCTGGAAACACCTCTAAAAGTGTTCTTAAATATTTAAAGCCAGAGTCTATTGAAATATCATTGTATGACCAACTTTTAAATCTTTCTATGAACTCATCTTTTACTTGTTTTGGTAACTTTAATAATGTTTCATCAACCTTACGATATTTACCAGTCGGACTAAAAAACATTGCTGGTTTATCCTCATTATCAATTTCTTTTGTTGATAAATTAAAAAATAACTCATCTGGTTTTGGATATACTGTTATACCAGGCACTAAATTAACATTAGTATCTACAGTTTTTGTTATTATGAGGTCTTCCCCAGTTTTTTTAAACTCTTCGTATCGCCATAATATACTACCAACCCAATAAACCCACAATGCTGGAGCATTAATAAATGCTGATGAACTAGTGAACATTCCCATTACACTACGATAATTACCTAGTGAAAAATTATTGGACAGCGTGTTTTCAGTAAAGTTATTTTCGGTACCATCAATTAAACCTTTTAATGGTAATGTGTTTAAAAATAAAAATGATTTAGCTAAATCGGGGGACTTAGATATTGATTGTGCATAATACAAAGGGCTACCGAATAAGCTCACACCCCATAAATAACTTGAACTCGCTCCAGTTTTTGAAAAACCAAAACTAATATCTGTTACTACATTATTTTCGGTATTATTATTAGTTATTTGGTTATTAACGATTTGTATATTACTACCGTTACTTTCAAACTCATATAAAACAGGCCTTTGTGGAACGCCACCAGTAACAGTTAATTTATCACTACCTACGTATTTTGGATTTACACCTAATTTTGTACCATAGTTACTTTCTGTGTTTGAAAAAAATAATGGTGACATTAACGAATAACCTTCACTGTTAGATATTGATTTAGCTTCATCATATGTCGCTTTGACTTTAGAAAAATTGGTAACGCCAAATTTGTCCCTCTCAATCGGGTTGGTATTTTTTACTAATCTTGGTCTATCTGTTGATGCACCGCCAGATTCATTTAACGAGTTTTCCTCTGGATATTTACCATATAGATTACTTGATTTATAGTCATCATAGGTCTTTGTGGCTTTTTCTACTGGTAATGTATAATCGCTATTAGCATAGGTAGTATAATCAATTATACGCAAATAAGTTGCACCATCATCAACTTTATTATCTTCAGAAGTGCCATTAACATAGTTACCTAAATACGTGGAAGTTACATTACCAGATAGTGCTGGGTTATTAATCAGCTTAAATCCATTATAGAACGCAATACCATCATAATCACCATCTATCGGTATGTAGGCTCTACCAGTATCTTCAGTGTTAATATATGTATATTTATATTCATCTGCAACCTCATCCATATATATAGTACCACCTGCTGGATGTTTTAAATCACCAGAAATCATAAATTCACCCTTTGTATATGAATTGATAACAGAATCTGCTGTTTTATAAAAATCGACAAGTGCTGATTTTTTAGTAAAATCGGAATCATCATACCCTATACCATCAAACATGTTCCAAGCCTCAAACTTTGCCATAAATTCTAACAGGTCTGGATTTGGTACGTTATTATTATCATAACCTGCGTTACCAATACCTAAATAAATAAACATTCGATACATTAATAACCTAAAATATTCGTCAGGTTTGGCTTTATTACCTAATCTGAAATATGGGTTTTTATTGTAACCAAAAATGCTTATTGGTGTATCTAAGGGATTTAAACAAAACCAAGTGCGTGGAGGGTTGTTTAAAAATGACGAAAGATTAATATCATCCCGTTTACTCTTTATTAAAGCCTCTAATAATTCTTCAACAAATTTTAACTCATCAACTTCGTTGGCGTCAACTACAGAACCAAGCCATGTTTCATTACCATCTTTATTATATTCTGGCCAAGGATAAATGTCCGAATTTTGTTTAATATTTAAACTACCAGCTTTAAGTAATGATTCCAGTTGTTTTATTCTATCGTTAGATTTAGATGCTTTATCAGACACTCTAGCTATTGTTCTTAAAAAAGTATCACAACTAGCAACTAATGTTCTAAATATGGTTCCAATCGTAGGGTCTATATCAAAATTTCGCTTACCGTATCGTCTAATCTCTTTAGAAAATTCTTCCCGTAATTCTTTATCGTATACCTCATTAGCATCGATAATTTCATTTATCTCTATTGCATTCTTTTTGAGGTCATAAACATAAAAATTACCAGTATACTTTGATAATTTACTGTCATTAGTTCTAATCAAATTTGTTACCCTATCTTTATCCGTATCTATTGTCTTATCATAACCATTATTTGACGCATTAATAAAATTATCAATTGAAGTTTCAATATTACTCGCTGAATCACCAATTTTTATTTTTTGATATGTAAGTGGTCCAGAAATAATTGGTAACATATTTTCTGGTTCAAATTTAGTAGATTTTAAATATTTGTTTATTTCGGAAATTTTTTCGTTTAGTTTAGATTTATAGTCGTTTAATACATCATCTTTTTTTTCTTTTACATATACAAAATCATTACCGCTTATACCACTACCGATTCTATTAGCATCATCACCTAAACTTAAAATAAATTCTCGATTAAGTGATTTTATCTGTGATAAGATTTGATTGACTTTGTTTAACGAAGCTAATTTTTGGAAACTTTCACTATTTTGTTTTATATCTGGTATTGCACCCTTTAATTTTGCAAGTTTTTCTAACAAATCATTTATAGTGTTGGTTTGCTTTGAAGCATCAGCATCAACTATCTTTTTATCATAATCTGATTTTACATTTATAAATTCTTCACTACCAATGGTTGTATATGGTATGGCCTTTAAATAACCAATTAACATATCGGTTAACATTGCATAAGTGTAACCTATGAATTCAGCCTCAATTTCAAAATTTCCAGTTTGTGAATTAAATTTGGCATTCCATTTGGTTAAATGTAAACAATAACTGACCGCTTTACCATAATAACCCTTAACCGTCAAATTAAATAATGGGTATGGTAATTCAAAAAACATACTGTATTTTGAATTATTTCCTCTAGCTATCATATTACCCCTAGTGTCAATAAAATTAATTTTAACTAATGGTGTATATGCGGTATCAAATGATATGTCGATAGATGTAATACCAAAACCTTCTAAAGAATCATCACCTGATGGTTTATCAAAAGTTGTACTAATATCAGTATAACTAGTCGTAAGTGACCTATCGCAATCGTCAGAGCCAACTTTACTTCCGTGTATGAAATTTATAAAACCAATATTATTACCACTATTTGTTAGGGTATCATTAACAATTCTAGAACGAGATTTTGATGTTGTGGTTAAACTGACATATATCGATAAATCTTCATGATTAATAGGTGTATTAGTTAATATATTATCATCCAAATTATTTGGGTCAACATATAAAGCTCTAGGTATTTTTGGTGTATTATCCATGTCTATCAACCATATAAGTTTTTATACCTATTAACAGCACTGATATATCTTTCAACAGCACTGTCAAATGGAAATGGAACCCTAATTATATCCCTATCTTTAATATCAAACTCCAAACCACCATATTGTGGATTCGCAGCCATAATTAGAAATCCATGATAACCATTACCATAATAGGTTTGACTCAATATGTCAAGCCTTGTTTCACCAGCTTTGTATAAAACTTGTTTATCTGTATTCGCAATAGGTATCTTTATACCAGGCACTGGCTTAACAGTACCATTCACTTTAAATTTTTCATATCTATCAAAATAAGGCATTGGTTATTAAAAATTAATTAGTTGTTATGTTAGCTGTTAATGGTGTATCTATACCATCTAAAGTAACCGTTAGTTTATTTAATAGACCAGGAAACTCAAACTGGTTAACATCATAATTTTGGTTATCACTGGTTCCATATGTAATAGCGGTGATTTCTAAAATATATGTCTGAGCTAAATCAACGCTGTTAAGCTGTTGGTTAGGATATTGGACATCTTGAACCGCAGCCGATACATTAACTGTGGTGCTATCATCAACCTTAACAGATATTATATAATCTTTAGACAATGCTGTATTATCAGTACCCTCAACTCTAGTTATTGAAAAATTAAGAGTGGTGCCATCCCAGAACGCTCTACTGATTGTTAATCGTTCAAAATCAGATTGTTCTGGCGAAACCTCGACTGGTGGTTGATTAGCATCATTTGCTGAATCTGCTTCTTGTTCTTGATTTGTATCTGGAACAATTGTGTTATTTGTATCAATACCTTCAGTATCAACTGGGTCTTCATCAATTGGGTCAACCAATGTTGTTGGGTATTTACCTCTATTAATTGTAGCATTACCAAACTCACCATCAACCGTGTCAGATTGTGGACTGTACATTTCAGTGTTTGCAAAGAAGTTATATGATACCGCATTTTGTAATCTATTTATAGGTGCGCTCAAACTAGAACCACCAATAAATGCGAAATTAAGGTCTACAGTACATATCATAGGTTGTACACCAACACCCTCTGGGTTTAAATCCCAAACTAATGGGTCAAAACTGAAGTTCATTGAGTCAATCACAATCTTTGTGTGGTAAAAATCACCAATTCTTAGTATACAAATTGGTGGTCGACCGAAAGCTAAATTGTCAGGACTACAATTTCTAGTAGCGTTTGATACATTATTTAAATTGGTTATCGTGTTACCAGCTTCATCCTTAAAAAACCCTGTTGGTCCTTGTCTGGTACATTGCTGTAAGAAGGTTAATCGACTATTAAAACCTTCTGGTGTTATTGAATGAAATGATGGGTGAAAAAATGATATTTTCTCACTTATTGAGTTATAGACAAATTTATTTTCCTGAGCTAATTTTTTAAAATACAACGACTCATTATACCATCTACTTTTAACTTTTTGATTAAGATTAAATTCAATCGTTTCTCTTTGAGGTTGTTTTTTGTTTGGATTTATTAATTCGGCTAATACAGAATCAAATTTGAATTGGACTGTTACCTTTATATTTTCTTTGAAGATTTTGTTATCAGTTCTCAAAGGAACTCCATTAAAATCAACTAATGGTACATTAATTGTACCTCCATCAACTAATTTATAACGTTTATTAACTAATGATGCCCCATTGCTATCAACATCTTGAAACTGTATTATTTCATTTTCAAACCAATTCTGTATTTCAACACCACGACCCCTTCTAGCTAAATCAGATTCACCAGTAACGCCATATGTTGTTATTATTACTCTACAGGCTTGGCAATTTGTCATACCTTCAGCTAAACTTTCAAAAAATTGAATTGATGATTTACCTTCGTTTAGACCATAATTTGTAAAATCAGTTCTAGTAATTCCATCTTCGTCACCATAACTACCTAAACCAGCACCATAACCATTTGGGTTTTGTTGATAATTTATGTCAGTACTGCCACTTAAACCATCTTCAAAACCATTATCTAAAACATCACTTAATAAACTATCATTATATGGGAAATATATTGTGAATTCAGGTGGCTCTGGTTGAGGTGTATTGTTGACTTTATCAATTGCTTGGTTGTTAGCTATTTCAAGAGCTTGCAATTCATTTGCTGATAGTCGGCTTCTAACTCTATCATCAACTTCAAAACCACCAGCAAAGAATGAACTTATCAACTCATCACTTTCACCTTTTAAACTATTCAAATACGCTGGATGGTCAATAATCATTTTGAACTGTAATGTACCAGTTCTAGTTGTATTATTGTATGTATAAATTGGTTCACCTCTACCAATAAAATCTGTTTTTTCCCAATTAACTGATGTGTTATCAGTAAACGCCATATCATAAGGTGGAAACCACATTATTCTACCTCGTTTACCTGTCGTTGGGTCACCATTACCAATTTCTTCTGGAATTAAATTTTGTTCATAACCAGCCCATGCCAAATTCTCAATTGAAAACATATATTTTTTAGTTTCAACAGCTGGAAGTATTGAAAGGTCACCTTGTCTACTAAAATCTGATGGTTGGTCACTATATGGTGTTATTTTAACAAAACCATTATCATCTAATACCGATTTTTCAGTGTTACGTCTTTGATTGGTACCAGCATTACCTAAAACACCACTATGTTTCTGTAATCTATTAACCCTATCATATCTTCTTGATGAATTAAACGTTCTGAAAAACATTGTTTCTGGGTCACTTTCCTGAGTTTGACCATTGAATTTAACCTTATTACTACCCCTAGAAGCATAGCTAAACCCGTTATTATTAACAACAGCTGAATTAACCTCTGTCTTATCTTGAATCCTAAAACGGTCATTGACCATAGTTTTCATCTTTTCATTTTGAATAGAATCAATACCAGCACCAGCATTAAATAATTGTTGAGTTTTACCCAACATTGATTTCTTATCAAAATTTCTACTATCCAACCCCCATGTAAATGGTATCGTTTCACTACCACCATCACCGTCATCGACTGTTATTGTCTTATCAGCTAATGATTGAAAACCAGAATCCCTAACCATCCCTTCCAATTGATAGTTACTTCTTGATATCGGATTATTCTCTGAACCAAATTCAATATCAATCACTTGACCATCAGTGGTTTGAAAAGCATATATATTAGCATTTAAACCTTGATTTGGACTTCTTGGGTCTCTGAAACCTGGTGCATATCCGCTTTTTCTATCGTTAGAACTTAATAAATTTTGACGTAAATTGAAAAATAAAGCTTCAATCTGACCTCTACCAGTATTCTCAATCATACTGTTAGCCCTTTCAATATTACCAATAGGGTTCTCTGATGAAAATATAGATGACGTTGTTGATAATAGACTTACTGGTGTTTGAAATCCTAATATGCGTTCCGCATAATCCAAAAATCCTCCAGCAGTACCCTTTGCAACGGTTATACTATAATTTGGTATTAGAAAACTATCACCTTGAAGTATACTTATTGGATTGGTATTGATATTACCTAATGTTTCTTCAACTAAATTGAATGCAGCATTCTGTCTTATTGCAAAACCTAATCTATCAGCAGCAATAATACCTAACGGTGTTTCTGGTGTATCAGTGCTTCTACCACCACTTAAAAGGCTTGTAACGTCAAATAACGGGTCTGTGCCACTAACTGAATAATTTGGAACAATACCACCTAAAAGATTATCTATGACCGTAGAAGCGTTGTTAGAGGGTCCTCCGCCAACAATACCAGCCATTCTTTCAGCATAATTTGGTAAATTCTTATCAGTAACAACTGGTGTAGTTATAATATCAGCTAATATTTGAGATTCAAAATCTAAATATTTGTTCTTAGTAGTAATATTTTTCCTATATGATTTTGAATCATCACTTGTACCTAAATCAGCTAAACTATAATCATAATTGATAAAGGTCTCTTCAGTTGGTTGATATGTAACTAAAGATATTGTTGTATTATTCTCTAATAAACCTTGATATTTGTTCTTTAAAGCATTGAACTCTTTATAAAATTCACTGTTTTGAACTATTGGACTATTTGCTGGTTCTGGACTTGTATTATACGGTTGTCCGTCTGAATAATTAATTGGTGTTGTTACTATGGATACTCTTTGGTAATCTGTTAGTTCACCTTGAAATTTATTATTGATTATCAATAAATCCTTATATAAATCACCAAGTTCTTCTATATTGTCAGAAGGTCTAACATTCTGTGTACCATTGGTAGTACTTGCTAACTGACCAATATCAAATAATAAACCAGAAAGACCATTTTCTTCAACAGTATCTGAAATAATATTCCTTGCAAGTAAACTTTCTCTAATACTTGGTGATAAACTACTTATATCCATTTAACTTATCCTTTACCATAAATAGTTTAATCATTGAAAATTGAAAACTACTATACTCAAAATAAGTCACTATACTATAAAAGTATATAATATATATTATATTATTATTTATATTATATATTATTAATTATATATATTTAGTTATATTGGCCCCCCTTTTATTCCCCCCGTTAGGTTAATGCAAATTAACAATATTTTTTACCAAAAGTCAAGTCTCTTAGTGAAAAAAATCAAATTATTAGTATCTCGGTATCGGATTTGGTGATAATTTACCACCTGCAAGGTTAGTTCTAAGCTGTTCTTGTATCATAGTTGACAGTTTTCTTACAAATTCTGGCTCTCGTGTTAAATCAATATTGGCAACATTTCCACCAGGCATATCTATCGATATCTTACCACCAATTTCAAGCTTTCCGAACTCAATTTTTTGTTTTTTAACACCTTTACCTTGAACTAATTCATCAATTTTACCCTTATTTGTTGATGCCACAAGACCATCATCCATTGATACAATCTTATCCTGTGGATTGAATTTTATGATTGCGTCATCTACAAAATTTGTTGATATCGCGTCACCACCCATCTTACCTAATGCTGAACCAGCCAATGAGCCTATTGCAAACCCAACACCTGGTATTGGTATCAGTGTTTGACCAATTGCACCACCAATAAGTCCGCCAGCCAATGAACCCGCATCACCAATTGCGGTGTCTTCTAAACCCATAGCTTCACTACCTTTACCGCCTAAAAAGTCACCCAAAAAGCCAGCACCTAAACCTGCCGCACCACTTGCCAATTTTGCACCACCAACAGCTAACTTAGTACCAGTTTTACCAATTTTTGGTAATAAATTTCTAACCATTTTACCTTTGGTACCCTTACCTAATAGAGTTTTATCTAAAAAAGAATCTTGTAATCCACTTTTACCACCAGCCTTAGCTACACTATTAAAGCCCATACCCAATTGCACACCTTGAGCATACCATTTAGCGGCATTAAAAAAAACTGTACCACCCAATGCCGTCACTAAACTAGCTACAGGGTTTTCAATAATAAACTTACCGATAGAACCTATTAATGTACCGACTTTTTCAGCTAATGATTTAAGATTAGCTAATACATTTTCATTTTTTAATAATTCTTGTAAATTAGCGATTGGTTGAACCAAAGCAGTATTTAATGCTTCAACAAATGGTAACATCACTGTTTTAAATTGATTAACCAAATTATTAAAAGCATCATCAAACGTCTGTGCTTGTTTGGCTCTAGCATCTAAGGCTTGTTTTTCATCTTTATATCTTTTAAGCGCATTTGTATCCAATTGATTAAGCAACATATCTTGATTATCAATATGTACTCGCCATTGACCATCTTCACCCATTTGTGCCAACGATGATATTAATTGTTTATCATCTTCTTCAAATGTGCTTGGAACCAATGATTCAATCTTATTGAATTTGGCGGCAGCTTTTGCCATTTCAGATAATTGTTCCTCACTAATACCAGTTATCTTTGCAATCTCTCGCATTCTGTCCAATTGAAGACCACCAATTTCAAACTCACCAGAATTTTCATTGAATTGCGCCAATTCAGCCGTTGCATTTGCCACATCCTTTGTGAAAGCACCGAAATCATTTCTAGCTTTGAACATCAACTCAAATGGGTTACCCAATCTAGCAAAAGACCCACCCATGGTCTGCAATTGTGCCGCCATTTCAACAGCACCCTCTGGTCTGAATACTTTTCCAGCCATACCAGCTATCGAACCCATATCCACTTTCATTTTTTCAGCGAATACGGCCATCTCAGCCATACCTTTAACACCACCTTTAAAGTGATACGTATTGGCAATCTTAAGATTCTTACTAAGACCCTTTAACGCTTTTTCAGCATTAACACCCATACTATGTGCAATATCAACAGTCTCTTGAACCGCATTTCTTGATGATTCAACACCCAAACCAAAACGCTCCATATCAGCAGCCATTTGAGCAGCACCTTGCATACCCAAAGTTGTACCCTTAGCCATTTCAGCCATTGCTTGGTATCCAGCCTCAGATAACATTACTGACCTACCTATCTCAGCTGAATATTCAGCTTGTCCTTTAGCCAAATCACTTACACCAACACCCAACTGTATTGTTGATTCAGAAGCTGTTGAAATTGTCTTTGAAAAGAACTTTGATTGACCATTAAGTATACCCATACTTAATTCAGCAGCTTTAATGTCTTTTGACATTTGAACCGCTGCCAAATTCTTTAATTTACCATAAAAACTTTGAGCTAGACCTGGTAACTTACTCCAAATTTTACCAGCTTCAACATATGCAATATTAGCTTTATTAGCTTCTTTAGCGATTTGTTGTTGAATTTTTAATTGCTCCTCTAATTTTTTTGTTTGCTTTTTATTGTATTTAACTAAACCTTCGGCTACTTTGCTAGCTTTTTTTGCTTCTTTAAGTTTTTGTTTTGCAGCGGCTATAGCTTGGGTATTATTACTATTTTGAAGCGCATTATAAGCCTGTAGAGCTGCGGCTTCTTCCGCAGCAGACTCACGAGCTTTTTGGTCTAATTCAGCTTGTTGGTCTTTTAATTTTTTTATATTTTGCTCTAAAAGACCAATCTCTTTTATTAATTTAAGATATTCAGCCGCACTAGTATTTACTTTATTTTGTAAAGCTTCCTGTTCGGCTAATCTTTTAGCTATATCATCCCAATTATTACTTACCATAACTTATTTAAAAAATATTATTTTTAATGACATTTATTGTAGTTTCTTTAGGTATATGGTTATCAGTATAAACCTCAATACCAAACTTATTACCACCAAGTTCATTTTTTAATAAGATTTTAACTGTAATAGATTTTTTATTATCTATTTTATACGAATATTTTAAATTTATTTTACCTTTTGATTTTTGAATTTTAGCTTTAATATCTGAACCACGTCTAAGTAATAGTTTAGATTCGTTTGAACCAGGTCTTGTATTTAAAGTAATATCCTCTAAATATCTAAATTCAACAAATCTATTATTGGTAAATTCAGTTCTAATATTATTGACTTCATCGTCATCAGATATAAAACCCTTATCATTTAATATTTGATATACTCTAGACAATCCAGTATAATCAGCGCCTTCAATAAAACCCAATAGTTTAGGCCTATCAACAAAAAACTTTTTAAGACTAGGGTCTGAATTTATAATATTAAATAACCCTTTCGATGATAATTTTTCATCTTGATTATCTTCATCATCATCATCAGATTTATCAACCCATTCAGTAACATTATAATCAGTTACATTTACTAACCTATCCGCAATATTATCATCAACATTAGTTAAATTAATAAATTTATCACCCTCATCTGATTCTTCAATGGCTTCATCATTAAACATTAATTTAAACCGCTTATTGACATCATCTTTATAATCTGAATCTTCAGTCTTCATAAGTTGGATAACAGCATAAGCATCTGTTTTTTCGAGAACATTGAAAATAATTTTATCAACATTATCAGTTTCAAAGAAGAAACCCTCTTCTTCCTTCATTAAAGCTTTTAACCGTTCAATTTCACTTTCTTCTGGATGTTCAACATCCTCACCATCAACTGGAGCCTCATCTTCACCATCAATGTCTGATGGGTCTTCCAAATCCATTGTTGTAATCCTCTTTAATGTATATGGTCTTTCCTTTTTACTCTTCTTACCTTTTAAAGTTGATTTAATATCAGCATCACTTACATCCTCGTTCTTTTTAACAACCCAATCAAAACCAGTGAATGTTGAACCCTCGGTTAAACTCTCCAATCTCCAAGAATCACCCAAATCCTCAACAACCTTGAATTTAAAATCAAAAGGTTCACCGCTCTGTTTACTTTTGGCTGTAATAACAATGATTTTACCTACAGATAAATTCATAAATGGTGACTTTAAATTCAAAGCCTCCAATAACTGTCTATATTGATTTTCAGTGAGTAGCATAATTAATATATCATTTAAATGTAAATATGTTTAATTAGGCATTTATCTCACCATTTCGCAATTTACTCTTTAACTCTTCACCACTGATACTTCTGGTTCTTCTACCTTTGGCAGAATTGCTATGCTCCCTTCGCATATTCTCATAATGCTCCTCTCTTGCCCTATTTTCAGTTTTAAGCAAGTGAATCTGATAACGTCTACTGTTTATAGACATATCCATTAAATCCTGACGAGACCACCCTATATGCTTTCTACAGATATAAAGTTCCTCTTCCCAATTGGCTCTATAATCAGAGTTCAGGCCAAAAAAAGCTTGACTCAATGGGAAGAAATGTAGAAATGGACTCACCCCCACTTGTCCGAACTTGTACCTGTAAGTCGATACCTGACTCTATGTTATCTACATACTTTCTAAAGGCTTTTATATCACCTATTCGCATATTCTCAATGAACTTCTTTACATTTGAACTATTAAAATCACCATTAATACCAACAATTTGTTTATGTAATGTATAAGTTGAACGGTTATTAACCTCAACACCGTTCTTAGTTTCTTCAGCTAATTTGGCTTCAATCTCATCCTCATCACCAGCTGTTAAAAACTTGAATTTTAACATATCACCACTAACAGGACATTTGAAATCAAATAAACCATTCTCATCTGGCTCAGCACCCAATGGTTTATACTTCAATTCAGATAAATCAACCTCACCCTCAACAGGTTCATATTTATCATTGTATACCGAAACATTATAAATATTACCAAACGCACTGGCCCTTAACCAAATCATCAAAGCGTTTCTATCACCAACATGCAAATCCTTATACTTTAAATTTGGCTCTAATAAGTTTCTACTTATTAATATTTCCAAGAATTTACCACTCTGAACCAAATTAGGTGACGTTAAAATATTCTCATCAGAACCTGTCATATATGAAACCTTAACACTTTCCCGTACACCTTTATATAGTTTACCCTTTGATGGTAATGGAACCAAATCAAATGCCGCATCCCACTTAGGTTCAGCCAATGGATGTAATTCCGCTTTTTTGACATTTACATTAACAACCTCTTTTGGTTGCTCAATAACTTTACTTGCTTCCATAGCAGCTTTTCTTGCAGCAACTTCTTCATCAGCTCTTCTTTTTAACTCCTCAGCCGCCTTTCTTTGTTCCTCTGGTATTTCAAAAACACCAGGTATCCCAGCATCATTAGTTTCACTTGATGCTTTCCCACCATTCTGCGGAAAAACATTTGGTTTTGTGTCAGACATTATAAAACTTTTATTTCTTATTGTTATTTAAAAACTTCATCATCTCATCAAATAAAGCTTTTGGAATCTGAATAGTTTCAGTATCGTCAATCTGTTCAATATCCTTTAATTCGTTTAACTTTTTAGGTTCATTATCACCACCGAATTCCTCAAACAAAGCCTTGTGTATTATTGTCTTGGTTTTTATCGGATTCTTTATATCAGAATACTCAATTAACTTTTTGATATATTCAACATCAAACCTCTCATAGATTTGTTGTTTAGTCAATAACCTGTAATTTCTATCCATAACTCTTTTACATTAAATACTGGTAATGAAACATTTTTAAAAAAAAATGCTCTACCTTCCACAAATTCTAATAACGAACCTGTAAAAAGTAAAGCAAGTACTGTTTTTGATAAGACCTTTTACATTAAGTTAATACAGTCTTCAATATAGACTTAACATTCTTAATGTTATTGTTAATGTCCGATTCCCAAAACCTGATTAAAGTAATATTATTTTCATGACACCAGTCATTTTTAATTTTATCTTTTTCTAAATTCTTAAATTGACATTCATATAATGGTTCGTTAAAATCAGTATCTGGATTACAATGCCAAAAATCACCATCAACCTCAATTAATGCATTGTTTTTAATAATTTTGAAATCAAAATAAGATTTAATTGGTCTAACATAATATTGTCTTATATAGTCAACGTTCTCAACTAATCCAACGTCTATTAACATATTATTTATAACTTCTTCCAATTTAGACTTAACAGTATAATCGTTTTCACGCATCCACAACATACGTCTATTACTTTGTTTTTCTCTTTCTTTTGGGTCAGCCCATCGCTCTTTAGCTACCCTTGATAAATTTTCTTTATGTTCTTTTGATTTTGGTTTATTGGTCAAAGCTTTAGATATATTCTTACCCCTATCTGGATTTGATAACATCTTTTCAATATTATCCTTAATTCTAGGGTCATCAATCGTTAAACCTTTATTCCAAACGGTCAATTCTCCAGATTCATACATCTTTTTTTGTGTCTCATGAGATTTTTTAATCGCCTTTGGATTATGACCCCAATTGTTATGAACTCTTGATGCATGACCAAGAACGTAATCAACAAAACCCTTACCAAACGACAAAAAACTGGTATTCTCACCACAACCACATTCACACGTTGGTCTAACACCATTTAACTTATAATCAATATAGGTCTGCTCAGATGATATGTTATGAACCTGAGACCTATGACGTCTTAATGAATCTAAACTTTTAAAATCTCTATTACAATCTATACAAATAATTTTTTCCATAATAAAAATGCTTTACTCTTTACACAAATATATAAATAAATATGTAAAAAGTAAAGCAAGTACTGTTTTTGATGGGGCGATTCTGCTAGAACAAAAGTATAGCGCGGTCAAACCTAAGCGTGGCGGTAATTTCAGCAATACCGTCATCATCCATACCTAAGTCTCCAAAGTTAACAGTTGTTAACATTGTACCTTGAAGTTCCCATTTCTCAACGACAACGCCAGTTGGGTCAAGCATTTCAAGATAAACATCTCTTTTATATCCAGCGGCATAACCTTGTCTACCAGTAATTGATTCAGAACCTAATCGAACCCACTCCATAATAGCTTGTGCGGTAGATGGACCAATTGCGTCCCTAAAAGTAACATCAATAGCTTCCCAAGTGAAACGACCCAACACGAAAGTTGATGTGTTCAAAAATGGAATTTCAACGTCAGATTGCGTAATTGTAGGTCTAGAAGCTGAAGCTAACCACCACTCTTGAATACCCAAATCTGAAGGGAATCTCAAGAGCCACCTATTCTTTCTTTTAGGCTCATACGGTGTGGGCATTTTCATTAATAAGTCTGCCATTTTTCTTGTTTTTTAAATATTTATTATTATCTTTGTATATAAATAGTTAGAAATTAAAAAAAATGATAGACCGTAAAGAAAAATTCATAAATAAATGTGAATTAAAATTTAATAATAAATTTGATTATTCAGAAATTGATTATATTGATTCAAAAACCAAAATAAAAATACGTTGTAAAAAACATGATTACTCCTTTTACCAAGCACCTTCGGAACATTTAAGAGGTAAAAATGGTTGTATACATTGCAATGGTAAAATTAAGTGGTCTGTTGAGTCATTTATCAAAAAAGCTAAAGAAGTTCATTCTAATGCTTACAATTACGATAGTATAACTAAAGTCGATACAGTTAATAAACTTAAAATTAATTGTCCAAAACATGGTGATTTCTATCAATTATTACATAATCATTTAAATGGTCAAGGGTGTCCGATATGTGGTACACTTAAAACCTCAATCGAAAATCGGTATGATACTGATGGTTTCGTAAATAAAGCTAAATCAATTCATGGTAATAAATATGATTATTCTAAAGTAGATTATATTGATTCGAAAACTAAGGTTAAAATAATTTGCGAAGAACATGGTGAATTTGAACAACAACCATATAATCATTTACGTGGTAAGGGTTGTCCTAAATGTGGTAATAATGAGGTTAAGTTAAAATTAACTTATACTGTTGATGATTTTATAGGTAAAGCTAAAGAGGTACATAAAGACAAATATGATTATTCTAAGGTTGACTATAAAGATATTCGAAATAAAGTTTTAATTAACTGTCCGACACATGGTGATTTTGAACAATCACCTTATATACATATAAATGGTCATGGATGTCCTAATTGTGGTACACTTAAATACAAAAAAAGCCTAGAATAATCTAGGCTTTTTCTTTTTATCATCTTTCTTAATTCTTATACATTCTCGAAAGAAGCACCAGTATTAAGGATATTGAATTCGATTGAAATATATTCAAGAGAACGAGTAGGTTTCAAGAATATCTTACCATTCAATTCATTTCTATCGATAGATTCTGGTGTATCAACAAGAACCACACGGAAATCTGTAAGACCTCTTTCACTTCTAATGTTATCCAATATTGGGTTAACAAGGGTCAAGAATTGATTTCTAACAACATCATCGTTTTGTTCGAATAGCAATCTGATAGATACAGCAGAAATAAGTTTTCTTGCTTGAAGAAGAAGTCTTCTAACGTTAACTCTATCAAGTGCAGATTCTCTAACTTGCATTGTTTTGTTACCCCAGATTTTAATACCTTCTGAAGCGAAAGTTGTAACTGGGTTAACTCTTGCGGCATACAATGTATCTCTTTCATCCAATGTAAGTTTCTTTCTAGCCTTAATTGCATCCACGTTACCTCTTTGGATACCAGCTACTGCAAACCATGGGAAAGCGATATTATCAGTTAATGCTGTGTTTCTAACAACGTCTCTTGTTGGTGGTAACCAAATATAAACGTTATTTTCGGTATCATTAACTTGAATCCATGGGAAGTAAGTAGAAGTATAGCTACTATCATACAAACCATCTAAAGTATCTGATACATCTTCAGCTGTAAGAACTTCACCACCAGCGTCAACGTCTGGTATTGTCATAATATACCATGAGTCAGCTCTATCTTCTTCAATCATTTCGATTGAAGCTTCGATAAGATTACTGTTTTCAAATCCATCGATACCTGGTGTTGCAAACACATTAATGTTAACAGCTTCAGGGTTTCTGAATGTCCAAATACCTTCTAAGTAAGCGTAGTAATCTGAAGTAATACCTAAGTCACCGTTAGAAAGAACTTTATTTTCGAAAGTTTTATCTAAACCTAATTGACCTTTAACACCATTAATAGCGTATGTGTCGGTATTGGTTCTTCTATCTCTATATACATCCCAACCATCGAAACCACCGTATGGTGCCAATGTAAATTTACGGGCATATATTTTTTCGTAAGCAGTACCTTGAATTCCTAAATCAGTTCTGAATGGGCAGCATCCCGTATCGAATAAGAATACTGGTGAATAGGTATCACCTGAACTATTGATAACGATTTCAACACCGTCAATTGTTGCACCAGTAGCTGCAAAGTCCATGTGGAAACCTTTTGTAAGGCCAGTCCACATATCGATATCTGGACTATCTGGAATACCTTTATAATCAAAGAAATCAGCGTCAATACCTTCAGTATTTGAAAGACCTAAGTAATACTTACGTTTGTTTTCAAATTCGCCATAAGTTTGTTTATAAAGGATATTTGGTGCTAATACGTTAGTATTTGTTGATTGAGTATAATCTCTGATTGGGAATCCTACGAAACCAGCTGGGAATGCCTCACTAGTATCGTTGGTATCATCAAGTTCAATTAAAATATGATTAGATTTTGATGCGTATTCACCATCTATGTACCAATTCTTTTAGCGATAAAGTTATTAGATTGTGGATTCATTGTCAATCTAGAGAATTTCTCCAATACAACTTTATTAGCGTCAGTATCATAGAAAGCTCTAATTTCAATATCAAACTCTCTTTCATCTGGTTTAATATTTGTTATTGATATTTTAATCAATTCGTTAGCTGAATTACCATCAGAAATTGTCCACATTCTGAACAATCTCAATAGGTTTGTACCACGAAGTTCTGATACAACATATGGTGTAACCGCTGGTTTGTATTCTTGTTTATAATCATCAAATGGGTTACCTTGTGAGACTGAGTTAGTGTAATCAACCAATGATACAATATTAATTGCTCTAACTTTATTTTCATTTACGAATTTATCAAACATTTTTTGATAAAGTTCTTCAACAAATAAAGCTGGTCTACCATCTTTTTCATTTCTACCTAGTACTTTACCGATATAGTTTCGTTTAGTTGTATCAAATGAGCATTCATAACTGAAGTTACCCAAAGTTAATGCGTTACCAGTAAGTGAGAAATCACCTAATGGGTCCAATGCTGCGGTTGATGGAGTTGAACCAAATTCAACAAATGTTACACTTGAGTTAGTGTAACCAGTAACTTCAAATAAGATATTTTCTTGACCATCATATTCGCCTCTTGACCTAAGTAATGCAACCAATTTATTTTCAACATCAGCATATCCAGTACCTGTGTAAGATATAGTAACACCAGATGTAAAACCAGTGTAAGCTGTTGAACCAGTTGGGTTTGGTGGTACTGTATTAGTAACGGTAACATTGAATGATACACCACTAAATGTGTTATTACTTTGTGTATTAAGATAAGTGGTATTAACGTTTAGTGTTGTTGTTGCTGAAGTAGCTGTTGACAAATATGTGGTCAAACTATTCAATTGACCTTCAGCCAATAATGCTGAAATTATCGGGTCATTTACAGCATTGTAAGTAACAGTTCCAGCACTGCTAACACTATAAGTAATCATTGGGTTACCAGTGTTTCCTGTGTAAGTTGTTGTTGATGCACTTGAAACTGTAGATGGGTCCAATGCAGCATCCAAAACAATACCCCAAGCTGGTCCAGCATCATAACCAGAAAAACCTAAGATTCTTGATACGAATAATTGGTTTGATTGTGTTAAATATGATTTTGCAATATATGGTAATTCATATTGTGGGTAACCAGAATCTTTAAATTTTGTTGGATTCAATCCACCAAAAAAAGTTGTGAATTCGTCATAGTTTGACACGAAAACTGGTTGAAAAGCTGGTCCTTTAGTAGTCTCACCAACAAGACCAAGAGTAGTAACACCAACTTGACGTGTTACGAATGAAAGGTCTTTTTCTGAGGTATAAACACCTGGACTTACGAATACTCTATCTATAGCCATTATTTTTTTTATTTTTTATTTGATATTATAATACTTTATTATAAATATGAGACAATTGGCAAAAGATTTATTGAATGTTAAATTCTTCATATATCTTTAATTAGTGTTACAACATATTGAATTGATTGTTGCCATTAATTTAAAGGTTCAATAATTGTACTTAACCATTCAATATATTCTATTGGCGCTTCATCATACCAAGTCCATCCTTCATATGGATAAGTGTATGTGTCTTTAAGTTCACGAAGTAATTCCCACGAACCATACGGACCTAGTACTGCATTAGGACCAAAAAACCATTGGTCATCTATTAATTTATAAAAACCTGATGTATCTTCCATATTTATAATTTTTTAATTCTATTAAATTATTACTGTCCAACCTTTTCCAGTAGCAATTGCTGTATTGCAAGTTGAAGAGCCTGGGTTCTGTGACACCGTTATTGTTTGACCTACAACAATTGCCAGATTAGTAAATATCTCATCGATTGCTGTTGCATCTAAAGCACACTGATTAAATGATACTGACACCTTTATTCCAGTACCTTGCATCCTCCTTAGATTATAGCAACCAGAGAATGCTGCTGAAAAGTTGGTACCTGAACTCATACTACAAGGTCCTATTTCAGCTAACGCAGAACAACTTCTTACAAATTCTTGCCAACCAGTCACTGCACCAGTGTTTATCATATCAAGCCTTCTTAACGAGTACATATTTTGGAAAGTCCTATAATTTCCATACGTATCTGTCGATGTTCCAGCAAAGTCTAAAGTTGGAAGTTCTGTCAATGAATAGCAACTCGTGAATGTTCCTGAGTTTGGTTGACCCCATCTTGTAACTGATGAAAAGTCTAAATTGCCAACCGATACCAATGAATAACAGTTCTCAAACATAAATGTATTATTGGTAACATTTGATGTGTCCAATGTAGGAACCACTCTTAGTCCAGAGCAATTCTGAAACATTCCGCTTGTAAGTGTACAAGCACCCATATCAAACATATAAACTTCAACGAGATTTCTACATCCACTATACATTGAAGACATCTGTGCGCATACGGAGAATGTTCCAACCAGATTTTCTTTCAATGATGCGCACCCAGCGAACATTTGAAGTGCTGATAAAATAGAAGTACAAGTTAAATTATTAGGTGGTAATTCTAATGATAGACAATTGTAAAACATACTTACACAAGAAGTGGGTGTTCCTGTCAAATTGGCTTTTCTAAGCGAATAGCATTGATTGAACATATTATCACAACTACCAATAATATTTGTTATATTCACATTCATCAATGAATATGCTTGATAAAATGCTGATGCCACAACAGCATTTGGAACATTGGCCTCCAGATACCTCAAACCACTACCTTGAAAAGCATTTGATAATGTAGTTGCATTTGAAAAATCGTGATTGAAATATTCTATATTACCACAATTGATTAATATTGACCCATAACTTCCAGTTATCGGAGGAACTTCTAAATGTCTTAATGAACGATTGCCACTCATCAATGATAGATAAGACGTTAACCCAGTAGCAATCATCACATACTTTTCAAGCATCCCAAAAAACTTATTGGTACCACCGTTGAATTGGTGGAATGATAAATTAGGAACCGATAGTTTAACATCAAGCCACTGTTCCAAATACAGCCACGTTCTACTTGAATGTCGATATGGAGTAACATCAAATCTTGTTAAAGTCTGACCAGCTTGAGGCGTTATTGTTATGATGACCTGCCTATATCCACGAGTTGAATATGTTGATGAGCTAATAGAAGAATACGTGTAGGAATGTTCTGCATTCGTATTTGAAGCGTGTGTTGTAACCGTGCCATCACCCCAATCTACCTGATAATTTCCTTGACATCTGAATGCCACTACATTTGAATCGCTGTCAAATACAGCAAACAAGCCTACTATTTTTTCATCGCCAGGACTTACCAGACTATCAATGTCCAACCAATCCGAAGGCCTTTCGTATGGACGAACGATAATATTAAGTTGAAATGTTGAAACCACCTCACTGCTACCATTACTAGCCACACACTCAACATCAAACAACCCATATAAATACTCGGAAGCCCAATTAAAATTAATACCAGAACCAACATATATACCATCAACATACCAATCAACCGATGTTAATATTGATTCAGATATGGCTGAAAATGATACAGTATCACCAAACACAACTGTAGAAGAACTGGAGGTTGCTGATACTGTTAGTGAATCACAGGTTGTTGCGCTTATCGGTTCACCATATGGTGTTGAATAATTTGTACCATCCGAATCAGTCCAATTGACATCAGGTATAATATAATTTTCAACTGAAGGTATTGTGGTAATTGTTGTACCCGTAGTATTACTTATTGTAATATTGGGTAGTTGAAATGTGCTACCAGCAGACGTACTAGCACTGTAGGTGCTACCTGAATTTATAATGGTTACTGGTTGACAGGTGGTAGCTGTAAATCCAACCATAGCTGGTGTTAACACAGCACTACCATCACTATCATAATTGGTTACATTTGGTAAGGTATAACCACTTTCAGCTGGTACGCTTATACTAAATGTGTTACCAGAATTGTTTATTGTCGATGCTGATATATAATATGATGTTCCACTAACAGAACCAACACTATTGAATCCATTGGTAATACCGATATTAACATCTTCAACCGAAGGTTGTGAATACAATAGTTGACTATTACCATAAACGTTTATATTAGGTAATTGAAAAATTGAACCTGACGGTGTACTAGCTGAATATGTACTACCTGAATTGATTATCGTTACTGGTTGACAAGTAGTAGCGGTGAAACCAACCATAGCTGGTGTTAATACAGCACTACCATCACTATCATAATTGGTTACATTTGGTAAGGTATAACCACTTTCAGCTGGTATTGAAACATTAAACGTGTTACCAGAATTGTTTATTGTCGATGCTGATATATAATATGATGTTCCACTAATAGAACCAACACTATCGAATCCATTAGTGATATTGACATCAACATCCTCAACTGAAGGGTATGAATACAATAGTTGACTATTACCATAAACGTTTATATTAGGTAGTTGAAATGTGCTACCAGCAGACGTACTAGCTGAATATGTACTACCAGAGTTAATAATGGTTACTGGTTGACAAGTAGTAGCTGTAAATCCAACCATAGCTGGTGTTAATACAGCACTACCATCACTATCATAATTGGTTACATTTGGTAATTGTAAATTTGTTGTTGCTGGAAGAATTTGACTATATGTATTACCAGAATTAAAAATCAATGAATTACCAACAACATAATTTTCACCACATGTAACTACCGATAATACTGTATTATTTGTATTTTTAACAATAACGCTACCTTGTGCTGCAACAATAGGCCCACTACAATTTCTACCATCAGTTATTGGTGTTGAAGTCCCATCGCCAACTTCAATCTCACTCATAACCATAGCCCTATTGATTGTTGGCATTATTTCAAAATCATCCTCATCCAAAATATAACCAGCCAATAACATTTCAAATGGTTGAACATAGAATCTTCTATTCTCAAAATCATCAATGTTTGATTCGTCACCGATACTTTCCAACATAACTGGCATTGGGTGACCTTTAGGCCAAATGTATGCTTGCCTTGATTGGAATTTTTTCTGAACCTTTTCATTCAATAAATTCAAATCAGACATTTTATTCGTGAATAACCTAACTTCATAGGTTATATCCACAGATGTTGGTTGTGGGATTTTATAAACGTCAACACCAACTCTCGTACCATCATTGGTTGGTACTTTATAGTAGGTGAATGTCGGTCTACCAGGTATATTATACAATCCATTGTAATTTGTACCAACTTGAACATCTGGTTTTCTTACAATGGTTATAAATGGAATCTTGATGTTTTTATATTCATCAGTAAATTGCCATGTTTTTGTGAATTCTGAATATCTTTGAAGTGTTAAAAAGATGACAGGTACTTGATTACCATCAATTTCAATGTGAAGTTCCTTATTTACAAATTCAATAAACGTTTCGTCAATATCCTTATAATGGACACCTCTGGGTAAAAAAGTTCCATCATCAGCAATATTATCCAATAATTCCTGACGTCTTGGAACACCAATTTTTGGTGATGTTAACTTTATATTATTTCTAAAACCTTTAGGTAATGCCATTATTCGCTATATTTTTTCATATTTCCATAAAAAACCACCAGCAGATTTCCTATCACCTCTTAATACCGCATTTATATGTTTATAAGTTTGCTTGACCTCATTAACAGATTCCCACCGACTAATTAAATTTCCATTCTTATCTAATTGTAATATTTTCTTAGGTATTTGTTTTTCTAATTTATCTTTAATAATCCGTAAATCATTTTTAGTTAATGGATTATCAATATATCGCCAAATATAACCACCAGCAGTACAACGTTTACCATTGGCAGATAAATTTATATTATTAATAGATAAGTTTCTTCTAACATCATTCATCGATTCCCAAACCTTTAACTCATTACCGTCAGTATCATATTGGATAATTGGTTTAACTCGACTTTTCTTTAGTTGTTCTATATTTTTAGGTATTAAACCCTTTTTACTTAATGACATTTTACGTTTAGTTTCATCAGATATAGGTGTTCTATAGGTACATCCACCACCATTAGTCATATTTTTAAGCTCAAAACCCCAAGCCTTGAACTGATTTATCCAATATTTTTCCCAAAAAACCCAATCGTCTTCTGTTACAATTTCAATTATTTCCATTATAGGTTTTTTACCATTATCTAGCAAACCCTTTACCCATTCATCCTTTTTATTTAATTTACTTTTAGTTTTTGCATCATAAATATGGATATACATACGACTTTCAGGTGAGACTGTTTTACCAACATATTTCACATCTAACCCATCAGATAACGTATAAATTATTACCTCTCTCATAATAATAAATATATCTACGAGGACTGAAATTCGTTATAATCAACAGGGGCGCATGTTACAGTTCTATATGCACCTTTATATCCCATTATGGTATGTTTATTATCGTAGTTTTTAATACCGTCATTAACTACACTGAAAAATCTAACTTCAGTTTCAGTAACTGGATAACCGATATAATCACCATAAGATATTTCGACACCTAAGTCATCCAATTGCGATTGATAGATGTAAAAAACCAATTGACCATCCTGTAAATCTCTAAGACCACCACTATTACCATTAAATGTTTTGTTTTCAGGTTCATTCAATAATGGCATAACTTTAAGTTCAACAGGTGGTTTATATGCAACCTCATTCATTCTTGCCTCATTATAAATATCAGATGGTGTCATTTCCCTATCTACTCTATAAAGTATGATGGTAAAATTACCATCACCCTCTAAAGCTTCTCTACCCATTTGGATTTCCAATTCATAATCCTCCTGAGAAAAGAATTTATAGTTTCTGGTTATCGGTATTATTTTAGGTTTTGGCATATCACGTTTTTACTATAAATATCAAACTAATCATTAATAAGGAACAATCATTGATTTTTATTCAATTTATATTTATAATTATGTGATATTATGATTAAAATTGAGAACATAAAAGGTTTTGCGGCTCTTAATAAGTTACGAGAATATAATGGTAAAAATCCATATCTTAAAAAACTTAAAAATGAGTTAATTAAAAAGGGTAAACTATCACTCACATCGACACAGGAAGAATATATCCTCAAAAATTTTGATTTTGAACCATATAAAGTTGATAGGGTAATTGGGATATCTGATTATTTAGGTGAAGAACTAAAGAACAAATATGAATTACCATTTGTTCCAAATAAAGTTTATTTTGGTTTTGTTCTAGGTGAAAATGAAAAGTCTTTTCATGTTTATGGTAAACTAAAGAAAAACCAAAAAGAAAATGAAATGTACTGGTTTCCAAAAACACAGGTTTTGGAAGACCCATATTATACACCGATAGATATCGATATTGATTTTGAAAAATATGAAGCAAAAGATAAATTAGGTCGAAAGTTATATGAACACCAAAAGGAAGGTATTAAGTTCTTGGTGTCAAGAAAAAAATGTATTTTGGCGGACGACATGGGCCTGGGCAAAACCATCCAATCGGTTATGGCGACATTGGCTGCTGAATCAAAAAAGGTATTGATAATATGTCCATCATCAACAAAAATAAATTGGGAACGTGAAATTAATATGTTCGGTGAATACGACACCTCAATAATCAGTGGTAGAAAATGGAAACCCGCAAAATACACAATAATTAATTATGATATTCTTAAAAACTTTCATACTGTTAAAAAACGAGGTGAAAAGCCAATTGAAGAATTAACACATATTCTTGATGAGAAATTCGATACTTTAATTGTCGATGAAGCTCATTACTTAAAAAATCACACAAGTATAAGGGGTTCAATTGTCACCGAGTTGGTCAAAAAAAACGATTTTGAGAACGTCTGGTTATTAACTGGTACCCCAGTAGCAAATAGACCAAAAGACCTTTATAATCTACTTAAAATCATTGGACACCCATTATCTGATAATTGGCAATTTTATGTTAAAAGATATTGCGATGCCAAGAACTTTAAGAAAAAAATGAAGAACGGTAAGATTAAAAACATTTGGTTAATTGATGGTAATTCTAATTTGGATGAGTTAGCCATTAGGGTAAAAAATAAAGTGTTAAGGCGTCTGAAAGAAAATGTTCTCGATATGCCTGATAAGACGATTATACCAGTCTATAATGAACTAACGTCTAAAGAATGGGTTGAGTATGATAATTTATGGGAAGAGTACCTTATAAAGCGTAAAGAAGAGAAAAAACGAGGTAATCCGCAAAGAGACTTAGTTGAGTTAATATTACTTAGACAATTTATAGCAATGAAAGCTATACCGAATACCATTGAATTAACGGATAATGCGATTGAAGAAGATAAGAAGGTTATTATCTTTACAACGTTTACTGATGAATTATTGGAACTACAAGAATATTATGGTAATAAATGTGTTGTCCATCACGGGTCAATGAGTGATAAGGAAAAACAAAAATCTGTTGATGATTTTCAAAATAATAACAGTAAAATGGTATTTATAGGTAACATCATGTCTGCTGGTGTTGGTATAACATTAACTGCGGCAGATACTGTAGTTTTTAATTCTTTTGATTGGGTGCCTGGTAACAATGAACAGGCCGAAGACCGCAGCTACAGAATTGGACAGAAAAATAATGTTTCAGTATATTACCAATTATTTGATGATACGATTAGCACAAGAATGTGGTATACGTTGAAACATAAAAAGAATGTTATTAACCAAATTATTGGTGATAATGAAATTGATGAAATAGTAAAAGATATAATTGAATAATTATGGTTAGAGTATATACAATGGAAGGTTGCCCTTATTGCGATAAATTAAAGGGTCTATTAAAAGAAGATAATATTGAATTCAAAGACATTGATATTAACGATAAAAAATATAAGTTAGAGTTCAATAAGATAATGGAAATCAGTGGTGCCGATAGTGTACCTGTGGTTATTGTTAAGAAAAAAATACTTATACCAGAAAAATCATTTATGACGATTGAAGAGGGTTTTTCTATAATTAAAAAACTACTGAACGAATGACGATTACTGCAATTTCTTATATTTATATAAAAAGAAATATAAGATGGCAGTATCAAATTCAGAAAAGGAAAAATTGTTTGAAAGATTCAGACATACGATGGGTGCTCCCATAAGAAACATAGAACTTACAGACGAACAATTATGCACCTTATTAGAAATTGCAATTGAGGATTATTCTCAATATGTACAAGAATGGTTGATTGAACATCAATGGCAATCATTACTGGGCCAGAATGTTGATACGATTGATATGTCATTCGCATTAAGTGTAAGGTCTTTGGATTTTATGACATCATACACTTATGCCTATTCAAAACAAGTCGGTTTACAAGCAAGAGGTCCATGGGAACTTAAAAAGGATTATATTGAATTGGAAGCTGGTAAACAAGTATATCAAATACCAGCTGGTAGAGAAATAAATGAGGTTTTATGGATAACACCACCAACAACAGATATGGCGTTATTTGCCAATTATGCTGGTATTGATTATGGTTTTGGTGGTGGTTATGGTCAATTAGGTTCAACAGGTGGTGGATTTAATGCTGCTGGCGCTGGTGGTGCTGGTGGTTATTATATTGCACCAGCCTATGATATTCTATTAACAGCTTCAGATTTTAATTTGAAGAACAGGATATTAAGAAGTGAATTGGTATATAAAGTAACTGCTGGGCCTAATGGCACAAGATTATTACATTTGATGTCGACACCAGGCTCAAAATTATCATTTGGTCATGGTATTGGTGGTGCAACGAGTAGTAGTATCAATATGACGGGTTGCCAAGTATGGTACCATTATTATGATACTACACCAGAAAACGTTGACCAATGTAGACTTGAAAATCCTGACATTATCCTAATGCCAAATGACGTGCCGTTAGCTAAATTAGAGTATGAGAGGTTCAATGAACCAACAAAAACATTGATACGTCAATTATTCTTTGCTGAAGCTAAAAGGGCTTTGGGTAGGACAAGAGGTAAATTTGGTGGTATCGTTGGACCACCAGAAGCTGAACGTACACTTGACTATGAAACTTTAATATCGGAAGGTAATGAAGAAAGAAAGGCTATCTTAGAAAGATTGGATGAGAGGTTAGTTAGATTATCATCGACTTCGCAACTTGAGCGAGGGGCCAAAGAAGCTGAATTTCTCAATCAAGCTTTAAAATACAGACCTTTAGGCTTCTGGGTGTACTAAACAGTTTACGAAAATTATTGTAATTAGCTAAGTTTTTTTGTATATTTGTCGTGACCATAGGTCTATGGTTAAAAAATTTTCGTAATATATAATAATTAAACAAAATTATTTAATGTCTGAAATCAATTTTGAAGTGATTGAGCGGTTCATTGCAGGTAAAGATGAACAGAAATATATCGTTGCTATTGAAGCGCCAAATGATGAGAATAAAGCATACTTGGTCATTAATGACCCAGACACGGGTAAGCGTGTAGAAGTTCACACATATCGACCATTTCTTTGGATGAAAGAGGTTGTTGGTAAACAACTATATGGTGGAAATAGGGGTAAGTTAAAGGATGCGATGCTTAAGTATGGTATTAAGATTGAGGCGTTAAAAACTGATAATTCTGAAGGTAAGATACCAGCTAGAATGTCAAGAGGTTTTAAGTATCTTGTAACATGTAGTAAAACACCCAACGACCTTATAAATTTTTTCAAACGAGGCGGTTTTGACCCATTTAAGAAAGAGAATTCAAGGTTAGTCATGAGAATTCAACCAGCTGAACAGTTTTTGATTCAGACTGGTAAACGAATGTTTAAGGGTATGGAAGACTATGACGACCTACACAGATTTCAATTTGACCTTGAAACTGAGGGTCTTAATCCTGAGACTGATGCCATATTTCAAATAGGTTTAAGAGATAATAGGGGTTACGAAATGGTTTTAGAAACCATTGGTGAAACACAACAAGAAAGACGTGACAGTGAAAGATTAAATATTGTTTCATTTGCCAATGAGGTTATGCGAATAAAACCTGATATTATCGCTGGATATAATTCAGAGAACTTCGATTGGGATTATTTTGAGCGAAGATGTCAGCGGTTGGGACTTGATTTTAGTGGTTTATTGTTTGGTTTTGATGGTAAAACACCGTTGAAAAGAATCGAGAATTCAACACTAAAATTGGGTAATGAGACTGAACGATATACTCAAACAACTCTATGGGGTACAAACATATTGGATACATCTCATGCTGTGAGACGAGCGCAAGCTATTAATTCAGACATAAAGAGTTGGGGTCTTAAATACATTACAAAATTCTCAAAAATCAATAAGAAGAATCGTGTGTATGTGGAGGGTGATAAAATACATTCAACATGGGCTGATACCCGTGACTATTGGTTCAATAACGAAGACGGTTCTTGGGGTCTATTAGAGGGTTCAGGATATGTTAATGAATTATCAGAACCATTAAAAATCGTTAAGGGTGACTATATTGTTCAAAGATACCTTTTAGATGACCTTTGGGAAACAGAGAAAGTTGATGCAATCTATAATCAAGCCTCTTTCCTGTTGGCCAAGTTGTTACCAACATCTTATATGAGAAGTTCAACAATGGGTACTGCTGGTCAGTGGACATTGATATTGTTAGCATGGTCATATGAGAACGGTTTAGGTATTCCAGATTATGAACCAAAAAGAGATTTTACTGGTGGTTTATCAAGATTATTGGAAACTGGTTTTGCAGAGAACGTTGCGAAATTAGATTATGCTGCACTTTATCCAAAAACAACATTAACTTATGACATCTTTCCAGATTTGGATATCAGTGGTGTGATGAAGGGTCTTCTTAAATATGTTGTTGATACACGGGACACTTACAAAACTTTAACAGGTGATTATAAGTTTAAAGCAAAAAAACTTAAAGAATCAAATGCTAGTGAAGATGAAATTGAAAAGGCATCTAAAATGGCTTCAGATTATGATAAAAAACAATTACCACTTAAAATATTGGCAAACTCTTTCTATGGGTCATTCGGAGCACCGTACATATTCCCATGGGGTGATAGCATGTGTGCTGAAAAAATCACATGCATGTCAAGACAACACTTAAGATTACTGGTTAAAGTATTTAAGGAAAAATATGATTTGAGACCTTTGGTTATGGATACCGATGGTGTTAACTTCGCATTACCTAAAAATATCAATGAAATTAAATATACTGCAAAGGGTGACCATTGGAAAACGAAAGATAAAGCTGGTGAAGAATTGATTGGACTTGATGCTTGTGTTGCGTATTTTAATGAGACCTATATGGAAAAATGGATGGGTTTGGATGTGGATGATGTTTGTACATCAACAATCAATTTCAAAAGAAAGAATTATGCTAACCTAATTGATGGTAAGGTCAAATTGGTCGGTAATTCAATCAAGTCTAAAAAAATGCCAACCTATATTGAAGAGTTTTTGGATAAAGGTATCCGATTACTTTTAGATGGTAAAGGTTATGAATTCATTCAACATTATAATGAATATGTTGAATTGATTTATAATTATAAAATACCATTGGTTAAAATAGCTTCTAAAGCAAAGGTTAAAGAAAGTGTTAGTGAATATCTTAAGGACTGTAAAACGCTAACTAAGGCTGGTAACTACAAAGCAAGAAAGGCTCACATGGAATTGGTATTGGAACATGATTTAAACCCAAATCTAGGTGATGTTATTTATTATGTTAATATCGGTGATACAAAATCAAAAGGTGATGTTACAGTTACAACTGATAAGGAAACTGGTCAAAGAACAGTAACACTTAATTGTAAATTAATACCACAAGAACAAATTGAGGCTAACCCAGAACTTACGACTGATGAATATAATGCTCCAAGATATCTTAATGCACTTAATACACGAATAACTCCATTGTTAGTATGTTTCAGTGAGGATATTAGAAATAATATACTTATCGATATGGTTACGGATAAAAAAACTAAGAATCTGGTATTAACGGAAAAAAGTTTTTTTACAGAAAGTCAATGTAAATTAGTGGCTGGTTATCCTTTATCATCTGAAGACCAAGACTCATATGCTGAACTTATGCAAATTGAGGATAAGGAAATAAAATTTTGGTTGGCCGCAAATGAAATACCAAATCAAATGTCAGCCGATGAATGGAAATCTGTTGTGTTTGAGTTTAACGAACGCATAAAGGAAGAAAAAACAAAGAAATTAGCCGAAGAACGAGAAAAAATTATTGAAATTTCGAAGCGTTTAGAGGTCAGTGATTTAAACAAAATTAAATCAGAAGGTTTTATCCCAGATAGTATATTGGTTTTTGCTGATGTTGATTCGAATACATTATCATTTATTTCAAAAGAGTATAATGAATCCATAATAGGCTTAGATGTGCTATTCAAATTTGAAGACCTAGCTAACTTAAGGCATGCATTTTATTGTAAAATATTCCCAATGATTATCGATGGTAATCTTTATGATAGATGGACAACTTTCGTTCATAAAATTAAAGATACAACAATCGATGTTGAACTTACAACCGATAATTGTGGTTATTGGATTGATAAGGTATGTGAAATAGGTTATGACAATTTCATTAACCTTTCAATCGGTGAGATAACTGATATGTGGATTAAGGCGTTAAGTGGTGATACAACCACACAAATAACTGTAGAAGAATTCGATGAAGACCACGCAAATGATATGGTATTAAACCATATGGTCGAGTCTCTTGATGATACCGAAATAGATGATATAATGTCTTTGGTTAAAAATGAAATGATAAATATATCAGAATCGGAAATTCTCTAACAGTTCACTTTTTAATGTAACCTTCTATTACATTAATAATAAGTTCCTCTTGTATTGGGACAATCAGGGTTCCAGAGCCATCCAAAAACTCTATAATGAATTTACCAACGTAGGTACCACCTTTATTAGTATCTCTTTCAGTGAATTTATAAGAAAGGTAATACTCCTCACCCAAACAATCCTCACAATTATAACATTCTTCTTTTAACAAAGGGTTCGTTAATTTCTTACCAATTTTTTTAACACCAGTCTCTATATCGGACATTGTAAAATAAATGTCCGAATTCTGCAACTTATTATAAAAATCAGAATAATCATATCGACCATCTTGAATCAACTCAAGATTCAAAACGGGTAACGTAGCATTTTTATTTATGTTGAATATCATTATTTAAATATCGTAATAAGGAATTTTAACGGGTGTACCATTTAAATTAGTTATTATGAACCCAAGAGGGTTCGATGGTAATGTTTGAACACCAGCATTAGCTGTTGTCGAGCCTGAAGTAAAAATATAACTCCATGACACATTACCAGAACCATCAGTCTGCAACACTTGACTTGGTGAACCATCAGTGTTAGGGAACGTATAAGCTTCGTTTATTGTTACATAACCGTTTGTGTCTACGCTAAAATAATGAGTATAGACTGATGGGGCTGTTTCTCTAGTAACAAGAAAAGTTTGACTTTGACCTGTATTAAATAAATTAACATTTACACCGTATTGATTAGTTATATATATACCTGTAGAAGTTGTGCCAGTATTATTGTAAATACTAACACCAGAATTGTTTAAACTTATTTCTGATTCACGACTGTTAACATCATCAACCCATTGCATTTGGGCGACATCCTTTCTTAGATTGACAAGTGTTCGGTCATTGGTACCAAAATCAGTATAACCCAATATTGTTGAATAATCATCAGCAATTGATGATAAATCACCGTTAAGAAAAAAAGAATAACTTGTGGCACTTAATGCATTATTATATAAAATTGAAGTTACACCGCTGCTTGGACCTATAAATGAAATTCCATTCTCAAATAGATTAGTTGAATTACCAATAACGGCTTCAGTTTTAAACACATTTGTTCCATAATCATAGGTCAATCCAGAGTTTGCACCAAATGAACCACCTTGATTGAATTGTATCTGAGTATCTAAACCAGCTGGTGATGTACTACCAGTACCACCAGATACTGTTGCCCAAGAAACATTACCAGCACCATCAGTCTGCAATACTTGATTTGGCGAACCATCAGTTGTTGGAAAAATAAATTGGTTATAAATACCCAATTGACCAAATGTTCCCGTTGTCGCTGATAGACCACCGCTTATTAAATAATTGCCAGTTAATGTTTTACCAAATTCAAATATCGTAGTTCCACTATTATATATTAGTAAATCACCATTGGTCTGTCCAGAAGTTTGTACATTATGTAAATCACCGATATTATAACCTAAACTTGGTCTAACAAACAAAGAACCATTACTATCAGCATCAATAACAATAGCCATTTGTATTTTCAAATTTGGTTCAACAGGTTCAATGCTGGTTAAACCACCAGCTATAGTCGGGTGAACATAAAGTATTGTACCACCACTCCACGTTTCACCATATAATGAACCTGTGGTGTTTAAACCCTTAATTAAGCCAAACTCATAAACATAACCATCTTCACCATTTAAAATATTTTCACCAGCGATACCAAGAGTAAAATAATGAGGTATTGTACCATCAGCAATCATATACTCGCCAAGTATTCTACCTGAAGAACCTAAGGTTCCAGCAGCTCTAACAACTCTACCTTTATTTATTGTTGAACCACTTTGATTCTTAATATAATATAAATTGTCTAAACCAACTTTAAGATTTACATTATTACCCTCTAAGTCAACGTCTAACGTACCATAATCTTGGTCCCAATGAATCCTACCAATCTGCTGAGTTGGGGTATATCCAGTATTAAAATCGATATAATTTAGATTAGTTATTGTACTGGCAGTTACATTATTTAAATTAGAGGTTCCAGTAACGGTTAAATTACCATTTATTGTCAAACCAGACATTTGGTCAATTAACGCATTATATACGGAACCATAAGTATCACTAATTGATAATGTATTTGTTGTGTTATCATAAGTAAAACCAGTTGTATATATATCCGTATAACCAGTTAAGAATCCAGTAACTTGGAATGTACCGCCACTATTATTAGTAAAGGTTGCAACACCAGTAGATGGATTATAAGTACCACCAGTGACTTTAAGGTCACCAGCTAATATACCCAAATTCTGTGTTAAATCAGTACCATTATTCAAACTGACGGTAATGTCATAATTTGCTGGGTTAAATGTAAAACCTGTTGTGTAATAATCTGTACCACCACTACCACCAGTTACACCAGTTATACTGAATGTACCACCAGTATTGTTTGTAAATGTTAAAGTTGACGCTGATGCACTATAAGTGCCACCAGTTACAAAAACATCAGTACCAGTACCACCAGTAAATGCCGATAAATCGATACTTATATTACTACCATTGATTCTTTCTAATATAAGGTCAGTACCACTTACTGAACCGCTTTTAATATCTAATCCCTTTAAAAATATAAAGTTGTTATCAACCTCACTCCACGACAAAACAGAACCTTTAACAATATCTGGTAAAGGGAAAGTATATGGGCTACCTGTACTACGTAAAACTAATCTATTAGTGGCCATTTAAAATTTTCTTTTTTAATAAATATGGTCATAAACCGTATCTTGCCTTTTCTTGGTTATAATTATTTTCAATATCAACCCAATTAAGATTACATGTATAAAATTTGAATTGTGATATTGAACCTATGAATGTTCCAGCAAAGTTCTTTTCTATATTAAGACCTAAATCTTCAGGGTCTTGACCATCAAAGGTCATACTTTCCAATAAACCTTGTGAACCACCACCTAAACTTATATTATATGGTACGGCAACTTGTTTCTGATAATTGGTGTCCAATCGTCTTGGTATTATTTCCAAAAAGTCATCAACCCAGAATTTTAACTTACCGTTAACATAAATAGCCAATCTACCTAATCTACGACCTTTACATAATAGTTCTTCATCGGTCATTCTTTCATAAGCGTAAAATCTTATTGCGATATTCTTCCAAATATCATTTGTTACCATACCACTGGCTGAATATCCTTCAGTAACTGTAACACCTGAAATATATGTATCACCTGTACAGGTACCTGTTACTGATAATAAACGATAGCCTATGCTACCATCATCTTTAATCCTAAAACCTATTGCGTTATCAATAATGTCCAAATTGTAATCCAAACTCAATAAAGGTTGTGTTCTTCCAGAATAATCACATACAGTATGACAATCTGATTCACCACATGAACAACTGGCGCTATTACATTTATTACAGTAGATTAAGAATTGATTTCTATTATCTGTTAATAATTGTGTTGTCGCTGTTATGGTAATACTATCACCTGTAAATTCTGGTGCGGTTTCTCCTTTAGGGTAACTTACGCCATAATGAGTTGTTGTTGCCCCACCATTATGATATATCATAAATTGATTTTTAATCACAATCTCCTTTATTTCTGGTGGGTCTAATGTAACACCATTTGACAATACAATTTGATTTTCTTTAGGTACTGTACAAAATGTTGTAACTGTTCCCGTACAACCTATTGGTGTAGTACATGCACTTGTGCAACCAGTGTTAAGACCTTCAAATACATCCCAAAACTTATTTTCAGCCCTTGTACCCATATAAAAGAAAAAACCTTTATTATCTGGGTAAAGGTCATTAAGAGTTGTTGCTGTTGTTCCACTACAAGCATTATCGGATTTATTTAACCAGAATTCAGCAACCCAACCCTTATTCACCCTATTTGGTAATACCTGATAATCAAAACCATCTAATTTATAATACCCTTGATAGAAACCACCACAGAAATTCATATAATCACCAGTTATTCCAGTACTGGTGACAAAATTCATTGGATATTCGTATTGTTCTGTCATACCAGTAACTCTGGTCATCATAAACCTTGTATCACCAGATGGTATATATAATGTTGAAGCTGTTAAAGCTGATAATAACGCTTGATTTGATGTGTCTGCTGACAACTTTTCAAATGTAATCAAACCGTTGTCAATACCAGTAATACCGATAGTCGTTGCTGTTACACCAGTATTAGTTGCGCCAGTCCAAGTCTGTGTTGAATAAATAGTATCAGCGGAAGTTGTTCCAGTACCAAATATTGCTGGGTTATTAAAGTCAAAATCAACGACAAAACAAGTTCCTGAGGTTGAACCAGTATATGGTGCATAGTTAGGCATAGCATTCTTCAAATAGAAATCCCAATAATACCTATTTGAAAGAACTAACTTAAGATTATTTGGTGTATAGTTAATTATATTGGTCACAATAATAGTTTATTATAAATATTGATGTTTTTGACATATTTATATTAAAAGCTTTTTAATATGACTATTTTAAAAAAACGAGAATTTTTATTGAAATTCAATATGAACGAAAATACTGAGGTTGATGAACAATTAATCGATGAGTTTGTAGACCCCGATGGTTCTTTTGTTGATAGTGCTGTTCCAGATGGTAATGAAGCTAATATACAAACAGGCCCTGTACAAAAACCAGCAAAAGACCGTGGATTGACAAGCTATAAAAAAGGGGTTGCACCTGATACCGATAAAATAAGAAGAGATACCAGTCAAGGTGATAGATGGCAAAGAGCATTTGCTGGACTTGGTGGTACAGCATATAGTCACGGTGAACGATTGGGTGTTGGCACATGGTTAAGTATGCTTCACGAAGACTCAAATCTACAAATGAAAGAAAACATCAAATCAATGATTGAGGATATGGTATCTAAAGGTAGCGAAAATGATTTGGTGTCCAAAATCACCAATAAAGAATTGGTAGATAAAGATAAATTCACTGAATTGGTTTCAAAGATTGAGAAATTATCACCAGAAGAAAAAGAAGAACTTAAAAAATTATTGAGCGATGCCAAATCTTGATTTAAAAAATAAATCATTCGAAGTTCCAAAGAATCTTAGACCATTATTAAACAATAATGTAGAAATGTCATATTCCAATATGAATAAAAAAATGTCTGAATTGAACAATAAAGATAAAAGGACGCCTGAAGAAGATAAAGTTTTAAAATGGTTAGAAGAAACACTTAAAAAGGAAATTACCGCAAACGAAGCACCAAAAAGAATCAGAATGGAAACAGGTGCTAGTGGTAAAAAGGGTGGTGGTAATAACTTTAAAGATACGCATAAAAAAGATAGGGATAATAAGAACCCAACAAAGGTTGGTGGTATTCCAGATGTCAGAACCATGAGTAATGGTAGGAATATAATGAACAATACTGTTGATTATGTTAAAGAGGATTATGATAAGGAAATGTCCAAAATGAGATATTTAATAGAATATATGGATAATAATAACAACAAAAATAAATTAAACTAAAATGAGTAATGCTGCACAAAAATTAACTGACGCTGCTAATGTTGCTAGGAAAAATAACATAGTAAAAAATATTTACAATGGTGAAGCGGATGCAAACGAATATTCAGCAACACACACTAGAGCATTAAAAGACCAAGAAACGCCAATCCAAGGTAAAGGTACAGGCATATACTTGGACACATATAATGGTGGTGGTGAACTTGATATTTTAGGTAGTCCTAACTATGGTGGTTCTGGTAGATTAGCGGCCATCGCATATAACCAATCACAATGGGGGATGTCACCAAATAATCCTTATACTGCACCACAACTATAATGTTAAAACTTTACAATATATTTGAAAGTGTTATACTTGAACAACAACTTAATCCATCAAACCCGTTTCAAGGTTTAAGTAATAGGGATATAGTTACAATTGTTACCAATAATACTGAAATACCGTTTGAGGTTATTGGTATGGACAGTGAGCAATTAGAACTTGAAATCCTTTTACCCAAATCAATGTATACTGGATATAGATGGTTTGTTGATAAAAATGAAGGTATTGTAAATGGTACATTAAAATTCACCACAGCCAATAAAAGGACTGGTGATATTAGACCATTCACTTTCAAAAATGTTGTAAGTGTTGAAAAAGGTAGTGATGAAGGACAACCAACATCAATAAGTGTCACAAATATAAATGACGCGATTAATAACAAAAACGAAATCATAATTTATTATGATGGGGATGAAAATACTTCAAAAGGAAAAAGGAACGTTGAGGTATATGCTTATGGTATATCAATGGCTGGTAATCCAGTTATTAGGGCTTATCAATTAAGTGGTGATAGTGATACCATTGTTCCAGAATGGAAGTTGTTCAGGGTCGACAGAATCAGTCAATGGTCTGTATTAAACAGAAGATTTAGAACACCAAGACCTAAATTCAACCCCAATGGCGATAAAAGTATGAAAAGTGTTTTAAACATAGCTAAATTTTAAAATTATGCAACAACCAGTAGACGTACCATTATCATTTCTTAAGAATCTTGAAAAGAGTAAAGCTGTTATGGCAATGGCTGAATCTGTTAAAAAAACAGCACCAAGTCAATCGACAACACAAGGTTTTGTTGACGAACAACCAACACAGTATCTTTCAGAACTTCCTGATGGAATGATGAATGAAGGTTACGGTATGACCAGTAAAAGTACTGAACCGAGACCAATCAGTAAAGATATGATTAATAATTCAAAGTTACCAGATAGTATTAAAAAAATAATGTCTGAAAATATAATCGAACCAGCTGATATGTTTGTACCTAAGATTGATTATAATTTATCAAATGTTAGAAAAGACTTAATGGGTGGTGAAAAGGAAGTACCATACAACCAACCTAGCAGTCTGAATGAACTTATGCAAAATAAAAAGAAACCAATAAGTCAACAACCAACGACATCTAATGTTAATGAAGATATGGTCAGGAATATTGTGAGAGACGAATTGGTCAGAATAATGAGCGAGTCCTATACTAATAAGATTAAGGAAGATACAATCAAGAAAACTATAATGACATTAAAAAAACAAGGTTTGTTAAAGTGATTTCTTTCATCATTTAAATTGTGTTATATAATCAAACCTTTAAGCACCAGAAATGGTGCTTTTTTTTTTGCGCAATATTGACTTATTGTTTCATTATGTCTAATATTAAAAAAACTAATTATATAATATGAAACAAGAGAAAATTAATGCCCCAGTAGGTCGTAAAATTAGAGTACTTGTAGTACCTAGTGACCGCACTGGCGTTGGATATTATCGTTCAACCAAACCACATATGACCTTAGAAAAGAATTATCCAGATGAGTTTCATGTGGATATTGATTATGAACCAAAGTTAAACGATGAAGAATGGTTAAGCAAATATGATATCGTTCATTACCATAGAAATTTGGGTAGTTTTGAAACAATGCAATCCACGTTAGATAGGTTAGATAAATTAGGTATTGTAAGTTTTATGGACATTGATGATTATTGGGCGCCTGGTAGTCATCACCCAGCACATATGATGATTAAACAAGCTGGACTGGATAAGAAAATACCTAATAATATTAAATTGGCTAAGAATGTAATAACAACCACTGAAATTTTTGCCGATGACATATCAAAGATAAATAAGAACGTATATGTAATACCAAATGCTGTTGACCCATCTGAAAAACAATTTAAAATAGATGTTAAAAAAAGTGATAGGATTAGAATCGCCTTTCTTGGTGGTAGCTCACATCTTGAGGATATTAAACTTTTAAAAGGTCTTGTAACTAAACTAAAGGGTGATAAATTGATGGATAAAGTTCAATTTGTTCTTTGTGGTTACGACATTAGAGGTATGATTACAACGATTGACCAAAAAACTGGTCAACAGACCCAAAGACCGATTAAACCACATGAAAGTGTCTGGTATGAATATGAAAAGATATTCACTGATGATTTTAAAACAGTAAGTCCTGAATATAAAGCTTATCTGCATGAATTCACTAAAACAGAATACCCAGATGTTGATAATGAGCCTTATAGAAGGGTTTGGACAAAACCAATCTCAACCTATGCCAGCAATTATAATATGTTTGATATTTCTTTGGCACCTTTGGTTACACACCAATTTAACAAGGTCAAATCACAATTAAAGGTAATTGAAGCTGGTTTCCATAAAAAAGCTTTGGTTGCTCAAGATTTTGGCCCATACACAATTGATTTGACATCAGCCAAAGATAAAGGTGGTGAATTCAATGAAACTGGTAATGCTTTATTGGTGGATAGTGCTAAGAATCACAAACAATGGTATCAACATCTTAAATATTTGATTACCAATCCAGATAAGATTGAAGTACTGGGTAATAGATTATATGATACGGTCAAAGACACGTACAGTATTGACGCTGTTACAGCTAAGAGACGTGAGTTATATCTTAAAGTTTTGGCTGACAGTAAGAAGTTTGAAGAAGTAGAAGTTGTTTGACTTTTGTCTTAAAATTTTGTAAGTTTGCAAATATAACTAAAAAAATAAATTAAAGACATATGTTAACAACAGAAAAAGTAACTAAAAACGCTGGTAAGTATTTTAAGACCGCTGAGACCTATGGTTTTATGACAAATGAACTTATGGAGTTCTTGGGTGTGGATTTTGTTAAAGCGCCAGCTTCAGACCAAACCAGTAAATATAATGCCTTTGAGGGTGGTTTGATTGACCATTTGCTTAAAGTGGCAAAATACGCCATTACAATCAACGATTCGTTACCTGAGAATATTCAAGTTAAAAAAGAATCATTGTTGAAAGTATGTTTACTACATCAAATCGGTAAAGCAAAACTTTATATTAATAACGATTCTCAATGGCATAAAGATAACTTGGGTCAAATGTACAAGTTCAATGAAAATCTTGTCGCTATGAAGATAGGTGAACGTTCAATTTATTACGCTATGCAACATGGAGTTTCTTTCACAGAAACCGAGTACCAAGCTGTAATGAATTTTGATAAGGATTACACTGATAAACAAGCGATGTGGTTTGCTGAACCATTGTCAATCATTTTACGAGTGGCAAATGATTTGGCTATGCTTGAAGATAAAAACACAAAACAAAATTAAAGTAATATGTTTAAAGAAATGGGTGAAGATTTGGATAAAAAAGTTGCTGAATATAAACAGCAAATTGATGATTATAAGACCAAACTTAATTTTGATGAGTTAATTAAGAAATATGAGCAAGAACCATTTGATTTTGATAAATGGTTAAAGGATAAAGCTAAGTTATTCCCAACGCCAAAAACTAAAGTAAGATTAGTAAATAAGAGTACAAACCCAGACCCTGAATTTGCAACTGATGGTGCTTCTGGATTTGATTTAAGAGCTGACTTACCACTTGACGAATCAATGACATTGGGTGTTGGTGAATATGCAATGGTACCAACAGGTTTATATTTTGAGATACCAGAAGGGTTTGAATTACAAGTTAGACCAAGAAGTGGTTTGGCGGCTAAACATGGTGTTACGGTATTAAATTCGCCAGGTACAGTGGACAGCGATTACCGTGGCGAGGTCAGAGTTATTTTAATTAATCATGGAACAAAACCATTCGTTATTGAAAATGGTGAGCGAATTGCTCAAGGTGTTATTGGTGGTGTAATGGGTAAAAAAATGATAACATTTGAAAGTGTTAGTGAACTATCAGACACTGAACGTGGTTCTGGTGGGTTTGGTAGCACTGGTATTAAATAATTAAAAATGAAACAATATTTTATTAATCTATTAGATAGAATTTTAGACTTTTTTGGTTTACAGAGAAAACCAAAGATTGATTTATCACAAACTGGTTTTACTGAAACTTTTAAAGTTAAAGAACCTGAAAACGTTGAAAAAGCGGAAGATAAAGTTAATTATCATTACACTGCGGTTGACGCCTACAAACAACCATCAAAGGCGTGGAAAGAAAAATATGAATTTTTATTGAATTATAATGGTAATGATTCAAATTATGATAGATTATATGAAACCAAAAAATGGTCTAACACTACAACATCACCATTAATGGTTGATTTTAATAAGGTTGATGAACACAATTCAGATGAGACCAATGTTGACAAACCAACAATGAGAGAATTGCTTAATTCAGAAGGTTATGAGTCGCGAAAAGCTTTAAGACGGAATGATGATAATTGGTTAAATTCTAAAAGGTTTAGGGTATTAACATCTAAAGTAACTGGGTCGCACAAAAAATTCACAAAAAAAGAAGAAAAGATTGAGGAGACGCCTGTAGATTTTTTAAGTGAAGAGGAACTAAAACAACATATGTCCGATAAGAACATGAGTGAGATGGGTGCGATGTTTGATTTAGATGAAAAAACTAAAGCTTCATATGGGTTACCAGATATTATTAGCGAAACTATGAAAAGGGAAATGCTTAAAGATTTGCCAGTAGAAGAACTACCAAAAAAAAGACAGTAATGATTAATAAACCAAATGAAACATATTCTGATTTAGAACGTGAATATCTTTTAACTAAAAAAATTAATCTTGAAGAAATTGTTACATTAGTTAAGAAATACCCAAACGACCAAGATTTAGGTTATGAAATTAGAAAATTAGTTAATAATAAGAAATGATTAGTATCGTATATTGTACAAGAGAACCGAACCCTAAACATTCTGAACATCTAATGAAGATGTTTGGTCATCCTAAAGTTGAGATTTTAGAGTATGTTAATAAAGGTGAAAGTTTAACCAAATTCTATCAAAAGGGATTAGATGAATCGAAATACGATATTGTAGTATTTTTACATGACGATATATTAATTGAAACTAAGCAAGCGGCCAAAAAATTGGTTAAATTATATGACAGAAACCCTGAATATGGTATTTTAGGGGTTGCTGGCACTAAATATCTTTCCGATACTGGTAGGTGGTGGGAAGACCGTAGAAGTATGTATGGTAAAGTTTACCACACACATGAAGATAAAAAATGGTTATCTTCTTATAGTGAAGATTTAGGTAATCGCATAGAAGATGTTGTCACGGTAGACGGTGTATTCTTTTCGGTACATAAAAAACGAATAAAGAAAGGTTTTGACCAGACAGTTAATGGTTTTCACTTTTATGATATTGATTTTTGTTTTAGAAATTATTTGGAAGGTGTAAAAATCGGTGTTCATACAAACATATTGATAAATCATATGTCAATTGGACAAACGAATGATGAATGGGAAAATAATCGACAAATATTTGCTAAGAAATATCAAGATAACTTACCAGTTAGAATAAAAAAGACGTTCAGTAATCATAATAAGATGAATGTTTTAATAAGTTGTCTTAGTTTCGCTAATTTAACTGGTTCAGAAATGTATGTATATGAATTAGCTAAAGGTTTGGTCGAAAATAACTGCAATGTCACAATATGTTCCCAATTGGGTCAACCAATGGTTGATAAAGCAAAGAAATTGGGAATTAAGTTATATAATCTATCTGAACCACCAGGTTATAAACTTGGTGACGGTGAATGGGGTGTTAATACACCACAAGGTTTAGTTAAGTCCGAAAAGGGTAAACTATATAAGGTGTCTGAGGTTAATTTTGATATAATGCACTTAAATCACAAACCAATAACCGAACATTTTTTAAGACTATACCCTGAAATTGAGGCAATTTGTACTATACATTCCGAGGTTATAAATCTTGAAGAACCTGTAATAAGTGAAAAGATAAAAAAATACATCGCTATCAGGCCAGAAATCAAAGACTTCCTAATAAATAGTTTTGGTATCAATGAATCAAAAATTGAGGTAATTTATAACCCAATAGATTCAAATAGGTTCAAACCAACTAACGGTCAAAAAAATTGGAAAAATAAAAGAATATTATTTGTTGGTACAATAGACTATCTTAGAAAAAATACAATAATAGACTTGATTAAAACAACAGCCGAATCTAATGACGAACTTTGGTTAGTTGGAAAAGAAAATGATGTTAAAGTTTCGGATATATTTAATGAATATGGTGGTGATACATCACATGTAAAATATTTTGGCCCACAAAATAACGTTGAGAATTATATAAAACAATGTGATGAAACGGCTGGAATATTATTGGGTAGAACAACAATTGAAGGTTGGATGTGTGGTAAAAAAGGTTGGATTTATGATGTAGATTCTTCGGGTAATATTTTAAGTAAAAATTTACATAATATACCAGAAGATATTGATAAGTTCAATAGTGATTGTGTTGCTAAAGAAATTAAACAACGATATGAATTAATTCTATATTAATACGAACAAAAACTTAAAAAAATGGTTAATTTAAAAAAATATTTCGATGCGATTTATGTTATTAATTTAGATAGGCGACCAGATAGATATAAATCTTTTTTAAAAGAAATTGAAAAATTTAGTATTACTGAAGTGGAAAGATTTCCCGCTGTTGATGGCGCGACTATCATGTCCAACGATATATCGTTATTAGCTGGTGAGTTAGGTGTTTTAGAATCACATTTATGTATAATACAAAAATGTAAAAAAAACGGTTTTAATAATGTTTTAATTTTAGAAGATGATGTTTATTTTACCGAAGAGATATTAAAGTTAGATGACTATATGTCAATGGTACCATCTGATTGGGATTTTATTTATTTTGGTGGGAACCATGTTTATGGTCAACCACCTAAATTAATAAATGATAAAATTATTAAACTAAACTTTACTGTTGCTTTACAATGTGTCGCAATTAATAGTAGTATGTTTGATATAATAGAAAGAGTTTTACCAAAAAGACAAAGGCAAGTTGATGCTTATTACGCTGAATTACATAACAGATTTAATGTTTATGGTTTTTACCCTAACATGGCTAAACAAACGGCTGGGTTTAGTGATATTCAGAATCGTAACGTAGATTATTCAAATTATTTTAGGGACTAATGGAAAAATACGAGAATCAATTAATTATATTTTCTAAAAACAGGGCTGCCCAATTAAATCTTTTATTAGATTCATTAAAAAAAAATGCACCGCTTTTGTTTGATAAAATTAGTGTTTTATATAAAACAGATAATGATGAATACCTCCATGGCTACCAAAAAGTTTTTGATAAACACCTTAATGTTTATTTTAGTGATGAAAAAAACTTTAAAAATACCTTGTTTCAGCTTATTGATGATAATATCGAAGCAACAACCTTTATGGTTGATGATGCCGTTGTTTATAATCAAATTTTATCTAGGAAAATAGATATTATTAAACCAGTTGTCGAAGATTATGTAATATTTTCGTTACGGTTGGGTAAAAATTGTAATTACTCTCATCCAGCTAATTTACATTATGAATTGGGTGAACATGAAATTGATGGTGAATATATGACGTTTGATTACACTAAACAACAGAATGGCGACTTTAGGTACCCCCTTTCAACAGACGGACATATATTTAATACAAAATTAATAAAAGATTTATTAACTGAGGTTAATTTCAGTAATCCAAATACTTTAGAAGCGTCTTTACAGAGATTTGTGGGTACTAATTCAATACCTAAAATGATGAAATCTTTTACTGAATCTAAATTAGTTAGTATACCAGTTAACCTAGTTAATGATACTTTTAACAATAGATACGGATTAGAGTTTGGTATTAGTGAAAAAGAACTTAATGATAAATTTTTAAGTGGTCAAGTTATCGATTTAAATTCTATTAAATTTTTAGATATAAATGGGCCGCACAAAGAAATAAAATATATCTTTAAAACTAACTAAAATGTTATTAAATTTAAAAGACATAATTAAAAAATATAATTTAAAAATTGAAGGGGTATTACATATTGGTGCGCATTTTGGTGAAGAATATGAATTATATGTTGAGAACGGAATTAAAGACTTAATTTTCTTTGAGCCAGTACCAGTAACTTTTGAAAAATTAAAAGAAAAATTAAACGGTAAAGCGATACTCATAAATAAAGCTTTAGGGAACACTGAAGGTAAAATTACAATGAATGTAGAAACAACCAATCAAGGTCAATCTAACTCAATACTTAAACCAGCATTACATTTATCACAATATCCACATATTAAATTCGAAGATACGGTTGAAGTTGAAATAACAAAATTAGATAGATTCATGAATCTATCTAATTCATATGGGTTTATGGGTCAAGCACCTAAATACAATATGATTAATATTGACGTACAGGGGTATGAATTGGAAGTTTTTAAAGGTGCTGAAAATACATTAAATAAAATTGATTACATTTTTACAGAAGTTAATAGGGACGTAGTTTACCATCAATGTGCTCTTGTTGATGAGTTAGATAACTATTTAGCAACTTTTGGTTTTAAAAGAGTTGAAACTAACTGGGCTGGTAATACGTGGGGGGACGCTTTTTATGTTAAAGTCTAAATTATATATAATCGATAATTTATTTTCTCACGCTCATTCTAGTAGTTGGTATAATAAACCAAAATTATTTGAATGGGTTAGAGGTATCGGTGATGACCATGTTATTTTAACTGATAATAGTTTAACTATGGTTGATAGTATTGTAGGTGTTAAAAAATATGGTTGGTTATTAGAATCACCTAAAATAACACCACATGCTTATGAATTTATTAAAAATAACTATAATAAATTTGATAACGTTTTTACTTTTAGTAAAGAGTTATTAGATTTATCTGATAAATTTGTTCTGATACCAGTAGGTGGTTGCTGGATAAAAGATGAGGAAAGAGTAATACACAATAAAACAAAGAATCTATCAATAATTTTATCAGCAAAAAAAAATACTGAAGGTCACAAATTAAGACATAGTATAGTTTCTAGTAATGTTTTTAATGAGATAGATATTTTTGGTTACAACAACCCAATAGAGAATAAAATAACAGCGTTAAAAGCCTATAGATTCAGTATTATTATTGAAAACACTAAAAGTGATTATTACTTCACTGAGAAATTAATTGATTGTTTAATTACTGGCACGATACCTATTTATTGGGGTTGCCCGTCAATAAGTGATTTTTTTGATATTAACGGTATGATTACATTTAATGATATTGATGAATTATTAAATGTAAAAAATTATTTAACCGAAGAGTTATATAATAGTAAAATTGAGCATATTAATAACAATTACCAGTTAGCTAAAAACTATTTAGTTGCTGATGATTTAATTTATAAAATATTAAAAAAATGATAAGTATTATTACTGGGACATTAAATAGAGTCTCGTTTTTACCAAAATTAATAGAAAACACGGTTTTAAATAATGATAAATTAGAATTAGTTTTAGTAGATGGTGGCAGCGATGATGGTACGTTAGAATACATTAAATCGTTAAATAATGATAGAATTAAACTAGTTGAAGTCGGTGCTAGAAGCAGTTACCCACATTTCATGAATTTGGGGATAGAGAACACATCATATGAATGGGTTTGTCAATGGAATGATGATGTTATATTGGTTAATGATTGGGAAGAAATAATTAAAGAAATTGATGATGAAAACGATTTCTATCTATTCAATTGGAAATATGGTAATTTAGAAGATGTTAACAACACTGAATGGTTAAAAGGTGATAATTATTTAAGTGGTTGGTGTTTGGTTGATAACACACCAAATAACGGTGAAATAGTTATGAATTATGGCTTATATAATAAAAAAATATTTAGAAAAATAGGTATGTATAATAATGCTTATAGATATTACTATGCCGATGGCGATATGGCTCATCGAGCGCACAAATTTGGTTTTAAACATAAATCATTAGTGGATATTAGGGTTTGTTCTTTAGTTACACCTAAAAGAGCGACACATGAACCTAACGATAGTGTTATATATGATAAAAATATAAACATGTATAATAATGGTGTTTTACCAGAAAATTTAAAATATTTAAAATGAGAGTTATAAGTTTTTCATTATATGGTGGTAATCCGATATACACCGTAGGTTGCGTAAAAAATGCACAATTACATAGACAATTTTTTAAAGATTGGGAAATGTGGGTTTATCATAATGATACAGTACCGAAAAACATATTGGAAGAATTAAAGTTATTAGACGTTAAATTAATTAATACCTTTGAAGAAAACGGTTTTTTCGGCTCTTTATGGAGATTTAGACCAATGATTGACGATAAAATAGAATATTTTATTTCTAGAGATTGTGATTCTAGAATAAGTTTAAGAGATGAAATCGCGGTTAATGAATGGATTGAATCTGGAAAATCATTTCATGTAATAAGAGAACACCCTATAGGTCATGGTTGGCTTATTAATGCTGGAATGTGGGGCGCTAAAGGTAATTCTATACCAAACCTTTCTAATTTAATGGCTAATTATTTACAAAACAATTATAGACAATCCGACAAATCAATAGACCAATGCTTTTTAAGAGATGTTATTCACCCGATTGTTATTAATGATTTATTTTTACATGATGAGTATTATAATTACGAAGGAATTGGTACCAGTATTAAACGTGATAGAGCATTAGACGATTTTGCTTTTATAGGTGAATCAATAGATGAAAATGATATACCTAGAGGTGACCAAAGAAGTCCAATAAGAGCTAGATATGTTAGGTAAAATTAACTTGAATGATTATAGGTATCACTATAGTTCTAAAGGTTTTTGTTCTATAATAAACCAAGTAATAGATATTGCTACATTACACAATAAAACACATGGCGACTTTAATGTTATCGTTGAAGACCCACAAATTTTAAAATTATTTAACAATTTAAATAGTCCAATAGGTGAAACATATGAAGCTGGTGTCTTATTTTTAGAAAATTTTTTCAATGGACAAATCGATAATAGTTTTAATGCTCACACTATACCTAATTATGATAGTCTTAAAACCAAAAACAACGTTTTAAATAAAATACTAAAGATTAAGCCAGAAATTTTAGAAATCTTTGATAAGGAGCTTAGACTATTATTTAATAATGAAGAATATTTAGGCGTTCAAGTAAGAGGTACTGATAAAAAAAATGAAATTAAAGAAATACCATACGGAAAAATAATTGAGGGTATTGACGCAGCATTAAATGAAACTAACCTAAAAAAACTATTTTTAGCTACAGATGACATTAAATATGTTAATTTAATAAAAACTAAATACGGTAACGATATGGTTATAATAAATGAATCAAACACCTTTAGTTTTGATTCTAAACCTATACATTTCACTAATGATAGAAATAAATCTAATTTAGAGGTATTAAAAGATGTTTACTTTTTAAAGAACTCTTCGTATCTTTGCTATACGTACTCAAACGTAGGTTATTTAGCTATGATTATGGGTTTTGATAAGATTAAAGGGTTTAAAATTTTAAACAATATATGATTTATATTTATCATCATTTAGGTTTAGGTGACCACATAATTTGTAATGGAATGGTTAGACATTTTCATAAACAATATGGCCACGTTAAATTATTTTGTTATGAACATAACATTAAAAATGTACAGTACATGTACAGAGACTTATTTAATTTTGAATTAATCTCAGTTAAAAGTGACTTTGAGGCCGACTCAATATTAAATTCTTTATCTCCAGATATTAATAAAATAAAAGTTGGTTTTAATCGATTACCAGAATTTATGAACCCATTAACTTTTGATGAAGCATTTTATAAAATAGCTGGATTAGATTTTAGTGTTAGATTAGATAAATTTTATTTAGAGCGTGAACATGATAAAGAAAAAGAAATTCTAAATAGACTAAACCCGACTAATGAAAAATATATTTTCATTCATGATGATATATCTAGAGGTTTTAAAATTGACGAACATAGAATAACATCAGAATATAAAAAAATATACAATGACAATTCTATACCTTTATTTCATTGTATTTCATTGATTGAAAACGCTGAAGAAGTTCATGTTATGCAATCATCGATAAAAGATTTAATTAACTCTTTTAAGTTTGATAAACCTAAATTTTTCTTACATGAATATGTTAGGAATTATTCTTATTTATTGGACAGTAAAGGGTATAACAATTTTATAAAGTTAAAATAATGGAAAACAAACATATTGGAAACAGTATTGAAGCAGTTATAAAAAATACTGTGCATGAAGTTTTAAACAAAAATAAAAATGTCGAATTACCCAATGATTTAATTGAAACCGACAATATCGGAGAAATTATAGAAAAATTAGCCATTTTACACTGCCGTATGTGGTATTTAGAGGATGCGATTTCAGAAGCTAAATCTGATGAGGAAGTTGCTGAATTAAAACGTAAAATTGATGTTTGTTTTAAACAAAAAAGACCTAAATACGTTGAAGCTGTTAATAGGTTGATTGATAACGCTATTTTAACTGAAAAACGTTTAGTTGAAGATTCAGTTAAATTATATAAAGGTTTTCAAACGTAATGAATTTAGTAATTGGTAACACATCACAATTAGGTACCTTCTTCCCAGAAGATTTTGTCAAAATCTCTTCTAGAAATATTGATGTTGAAAAAATCAAAGGTTATGATGTTGTTTATATTACATTTGCAGAACAAAGAACGTTTAATAAAAATTTAACCGAAGAAGATTTTATTAATGTTAATGTTAAATACACCAGTGAAATAATAGATATCATATGTAAGTTTAATAAGAAAATAATAATTTATGGAACTTTTGAACTATGGAATGGCCATAATGGTCCCGTAACATTAAAAACACCAATAAAATATAATTATTCACCATATATCAAATCTAAAGAATTATTATATTATCTATTATTAGAAAAAAGAACTAAAGGTGAGTGGTCAAATGTTTTCATGATACACCCAACTAACTTTAATTCAACAAATAGAAAAGAAGGTTTTTTATTTAGCAAGATTTTTGATTCTATAATAAATAAACATAAAATAACGGTTGGGGATTTAGATATAAATCGAGATTTAATTCATACCAAATTTTTGGCTAATGAATCACTTAAATGTGATAAAGACATGATAATCGCTTCTGGTGTTTTAATTAATTTAAAAGATTTTATTAAAAATCTTTATTCATTAAGTGGGTTAAAATATGAAGATTATGTAATTGAAGATAAAACAAATAGTTCACCGCATAAAAATAATAGTTTTTGGTTAGACACCGAAATTAAATATAATGATTTAATTAAAGATACATTAGATGATATCAAAAAGAGATAAAATAAGTTTAGTAAAAGACACTATAAATTTTGACGATATTAAAAAATTAATTAGCTGGTTAGAAACCAACCCTAGATTAACTAAAGGTGAATTAACAATCGAATTAGAAAAACTTTGGTCTGAATGGTTAGATGTAAAATATTCTGTTTATGTTAACTCTGGTTCTTCAGCTAATTTAGCTGCAATTTACGTTTTAATATTATCTGGTCGATTGAAAAATAATAAAATTATTGTACCAGCAGTTTCTTGGGTAACAACAGTATCACCAGCAATTCAGTTAGGGTTAGAACCAATCCTATGTGATTGTAATAAAGATAATTTAGGTTTAGATATTGAAAATCTAAAACAAATCATTAAAAAAGAAAAACCGTCTAGTTTAATTTTAGTTCATGCGTTAGGGTTTTCAAATGATATGGATGAAATCGTTAAATTATGTGAGGAAAACAATATTATTATCATTGAAGATACGTGTGAGTCGATAGGTTCTATGTATGATGGTAAAAAATTAGGTTCTATTGGTGATATGGGAAGCTTCTCTTTTTATTTTGGTCATCACATATCAACAATAGAAGGTGGGATGATTTCTACTAATGATGAAGAACTATATCATTTATTACTATCAATACGAAGTCATGGGTGGGACAGAGACTTACCAGAATATAAGAAAAAAGAATTAAGAACAAAATATAAAGTATCTGATTTTAGGGCTTTATATACATTTTATCATCCAGGTTTTAATTTACGTTCTACCGATTTACAAGCATTTTTAGGTATTCAGCAAATGAATAAAATAGATGATATTGTTAAAATAAGGGAAAGAAATTATCAGTTGTATCATAAACTAATTGATAATAACGAATGGAAGATTTCACCAAGAGAAAATTCCTTTACATCTAATTTTGCTTATCCTATAATTAGTGATAAAATTGACGAATTGGTTAGTGAATTAGAAATGAATAATATTGAATGTAGACCTTTAATTTGTGGGTCAATAAACCAACAACCATTCTGGTATGAACGATTTAAAAATTATAAAACACCAAATGCTGATTGGTTACATAATAAAGGATTATATTTACCTAACAACCATGAAATGACTGAAGAAGAAGTTACGTTTGTGTGTGAAATTATTAATAAAGTTTTAAATAAATAAATAATGAAAAAAGCGTTAATTATTGGTGCTAATGGACAAGACGCTTCCTATTTAGCTGAATTACTAATAGAAAAAAATTATGAAGTGCATGGTACTATCAGAAGAAATTCTGTACCAGAATCACAAACAAGTAGAATAGAACATTTACGTATTAAGAAGTTGATTAATTTACATTACATGGATTTAACTGATACCATAAGCGTTGAATCAATTATAAGTAACTTAAAACCAGATGAAATTTATCATTTAGCCGCTCAGAGTCACGTACAAATTAGTTTTGAATTACCTAAATATACATTAGATGTTAATGCTGGTGGTACATTAGCTGTATTAGAGGCGGTTAGAAAATTCTCACCACAATCTAAAGTTTATCATGCAGCCACATCAGAAATGTTTGGTAACTCTTATGACGAAGATAAATTCCAAAGAGAAACCACACCACTAATACCAGTTTCTCCTTATGGGTGTAGTAAACTTTACGCACATAGTTTATGTCATAATTATAGAAACGCATATAATATGTTTATTTGTTCTGGTATTTTATTTAACCATGAAAGTCCTAGGAGGGGGGTTAACTTTGTTACTAATAAAGTTGTTTTAGAAGCGGTTAAAATAAAATTAGGACTATCTGACAAACTAGTTTTAGGTAATTTAGATGCTATGAGAGATTGGGGTCATGCAAAAGATTATGTTAGGGGTATGTGGTTAATGTTGCAGCAAGAAACACCAGATGATTACGTTTTAGCTACTGGTGAATCTAGAACTGTTGGTGAATTAGTTGATTATGTATTTGGTAAATTAAAATTAGATAAAAAAACTTATTTAAAAACAGATAAAAAATTTGAACGTGCTGAAGAATTACATTACCTTAGAGGTGATTCAAAAAAAGCACAAACTGAATTAGGTTGGACATTAGAATATAATTTCTATTCAATGTTAGATGAAATGATTGATTATTGGATGGAAAAATTAAGTAAAAATAAAGAAATTGTATGGGGAGACTTTTAGTTACAGGTCAAAGTGGTTTAATCGGTTCACAATTTGAGGGTAATATCATAGCGCTAAATTCAAAAGTGTGTGATTTACGAAACCAAAAAAGTACCGACTATATATTTGAATTCTATACTGATAGGGATAGACAAGGTGACTATGCTGTTGATAGAGTTATTCATACTGCGGCTAAGGTTGGTGGTGTCGGTGCTAATATGACATATAAGGGTGAATTCTTCTATGATAATATAATGATGAATACTAACGTTATAGAAGCCTGTAGAAAATACAATATTAAAAATCTTGTTGTATTTTTATCAACATGCATTTTTCCAGATGACGTTACATACCCTTTAACCGAAGATAAAATACACTTAGGCCCACCACATAATTCAAATGATGCCTATGCCCATGCTAAACGTATGGCTGATATACAGATAAGAGCATATCGAGAACAATATGGTCTAAATTATAAATGTGTTATACCAACCAATATATATGGAATCAATGATAATTTTAACATTGAAAATGGTCACGTAATACCGTCATTAATTCATAAATGTTATTTAGCTAAAATTAATAATGAACCTTTAATCGTTTGGGGTACAGGTAAACCACTAAGGGAGTTTATGTATAATAAAGACGTGGCTAAATTAACCGAATGGGTTTTAACTAATTACGATGAACCAGAACCAATAATACTATCACCATCTGTAGAAGTTTCAATAAAAGAGGTCGTCAATTTAATTACTGAGTTAATGAATTTCACTGGGGATGTTATTTGGGATGATAGTAAACCAGACGGGCAATATAGAAAACCTACAGATAATTCAAAGTTAAAAAAATATTTACCAGATTTTGAGTTTACACCATTGCGTGATGGTTTAAAAGAAACAATTGAGTGGTTTGTTAATAATTACGATAAAGTAAGGAAATAAATTATGTATAGAATATTTGACTCAGTATCATATGGACACATGGAACCGTTAGTTCCGTTCACATTAGTAAAGACTTTTGATAGTTTTGATAAAGCATTATCATTTGTAAAGAAACAATCAATTAGACACTTTATTATTGACCAAGAAAACAATATACTTAATGCATAAAAATAAAGAAACAGTTGATATTAAAGACAGAGTAGCGATTATTGATATGTTAATCGGTAATCAAGCACAACATCATATTAGAGATATAGGATACTTTAACACCGTAACGGAACATTGTGGCGTCACGCTTTCATTTTTAGATTGGTTTATACGTAAATTTGACGGTGATAAAGATGATATGCTTAATTATATTGATGAGTTATTTGTTGAACTGAATAAAGTTAGAAAAAGTGAACAATTACGTGCAGAAAAATGAAATGGTTACACAGTCAAATGTTGGCCCTTATGCTGGCCTTGGCAAACGTTGAAAGAAATGCTCTTAAACAACGTGGCGGTTCATTATCCGATGATATAGGCCAAGAACAACAAGTTAATCAAAATCAATTTATACTTGACCTTATGCAAGGTCGTGTTACCCAAGAGGTTAAAAATCTTAGATGGCGAATGTTTAAGATTCTTGATTACCTACAAGGTAAAGACGTTACAATATCAACCGATAAAGATGGTAATGTTAAGTATGAGGCAAAAGATAAGGTCTATAAACAAAAACTTAAAAAGGTCAAAATAGATGATAATGACCCATATGAACTTGAATTGGTAATTGATAATACGTCATCAGAAACAATGGGTTATACCGATATGTTGGATGGTAATATATTGAAAGAAGTTGATGAAACCAAACACTCTTTAGGTGTAATAGAATCAAACCCTTTAGGTAGTATAGACCTAAGCGAATATACTACATACGTTAAAAAAGAGGGTAAAATACTAATCAAAAGAACATACCCACCAAAATTCAAATTAGAACGATATCTTAAAAAATTAAATGTCAGAGACATAAATGGTGAAACAAAATTATTGGAATTCTATGTTAACAAATATCCAGACGAATATGATAGAACACATAAAATGTTCATTATAGATGTTAAAAAAACAATTGAAAACCCAAGAATATCAACACTAATTAATATAGATTCAATATCATTTGTGACGTATAAAGATACTGGAATTTCCGATAATAGATACTTTGAATTTGCGATAGAATCATACGATAAAATAATAGAATTTGATGGTAGTTATGTTATAAAATTCATTGCAAAACCAATTGTATGGGCTGAAAGCATAATTGAACAATTCAGAGAAAAAGAATTGGATTCAAAATATGAAATGGTTGAACGAAAAGAAAATGCTCCAGATTGTGTAAATTATATTGACTACTTATAACTTTTATAAGTTGTCGAGAATATTTAATAGTAAAGAGTTACAATACATGGCAAAAAAAACCACAAGACCTTCAAGTAACCCAAGAACTGAAGACTTTAATTTAGGACCAATAGTAAATAAAATACTACCAGAAAGATATAGACTTAAATGTAAAAACGAGGCACAAAAAGAATATGCTCGAATAATAAGTGACCACGAAATAACTATAGCATATGGGCCTAGCGGTACAGGCAAGTCGTTTGTTTCAATAGCAAGAGCAATTGAATTACTACAAAATGTATCAAACAATTACACACGAATTATAATATCAAAACCTGCGGTTGAAGCTGACGAAAAACTTGGTTTTATTCCAGGTACTGAACGTGAAAAACTTGAACCACATATCGCATCATCTTTGGATATATTTGATAAGATAATCGGTAAATATAATCGAATGCGATTGGAGGAAAAAGAATGTTTAATAATTCAACCACTAGGTTTCATTAGAGGTAAAAGTATCGATAACGCTATCATCATTATAGAAGAAGCTCAGAATCTATCACCAAGCCAATGCAAAGCAATATTAACCAGAATTGGGTCAAATAGTAAATTAATATTGTCTGGTGACTTAGACCAATCAGACCGATACAAGAATGTGAGAGACAGTGGTTTATTTGATATAATAATGAAACACCAGAATATACCAGAAATAGGCTTCTTTGAGTTTAAAAATTCTGATGTAGTTAGAAACCCATTGATTGGTAAAATATTGGACAACTACCCAAAAGAAGATATCGAAAAACTAAGTAAAGAACTTAGAGGCGAAAAACCAAAACCACAAACCAAAAAACAATTGCTAACCGAAAATACATCAACTGAGACAATTAAAAGTTTAGAACAATTAATACCCAAAAAACCAACATTGATTGAGCGTATTAAAAAATTCATAACTGATAATATCGAATGGTAACTTGACTTAACCATTATCTGTCATATATTAATAATCTAAACTTATTAAAATGACAGTTATAGGTATTACTATTGATGAGGTTTTACGTGATTTCCTAGGCCACCTAAGTTATGTTATGGCTAAAATACGTGAGGACGAAGAATATGTTGTTACTGAAGATGATGTTACCGATTTTGATTTGGTAAAACATTATAAATTCGAATCAAAAGAAGAGATGTATAATCTTTTCTATAAAGAAGCTTCTTTGGAGATATTCGGTCATCCAGACCAACTACATGACAATATAATGGGTAAACTTAACACATTATATATGGATATGATTGACGAAGAGGAAGATGTTGAATTTGTTATAATGTCCAGAGAGGTTGGTAGAGCAATTCCAGCCACATTATTCTTTCTATCAAAACTTGAATGTGAAATCCCTAATATCAAATTTTTCAAATCGTATGAAGAAATGTGGGAACATGCTGATATTCTAATAACAGCTAATCCAATGGCTTTAGAATCAAAACCAGAGGGTAAAACAGCTGTAAAGGTTAAATGTTCATACAATACTGAAGATGAAGCTGATTTTACAATTGAATCCTTATTGGATTTTATTAGTGATGAAGGTTTACGACAAACGATTATTGAAAATAACTAAAAAAATAAAACTTAATGGATTATTACATTGATATTGACGCTTTTTGTGACTTTGTTACAGAAAAAAAAGAAGAATTCTACGAAGAAAAAATGGTTGAAACGACCACCGATAAAGATGGTAACAAAATAGTTAAAGAAACTGTTAAATCAACACCATCCATGTTAGAAATAAATACAGTAAAATACGAGATAACTTCAGCACTATTGGAGTCGGTTATGCGATATGCGCCAGAAGATGGTGATAATGGGCTTGGGATACAAAAAATACTAAAAGATGCCCCACTTGACTTTGTTATGGCATTCAATACATTGGAAAATTATAATATAATAAAAACTTACGAATAAAAATGGAAAGTACTAATAAATTAGAAACTGTTCTTAATGAACTAAAAAACAAAGAATCAAACTTTTACTTTTTCACATTGGATACGAAGGGTAATCCAACCGCTGGTGTTGCCAATATCTATGAACATGTAAAACTATTGACCGAAATGGGTTATAAAGCCCATATTTTACACGAGAGAAACGATTACCGTTTGAGAGGTAACGATGAGGGTATGGGTATCGCAGATTGGTTAGGTGAAGAATATGCCGAACTAAGCCACATTTCAATTGAATCACAAGAACTACAGGTAAAGCCTAGTGACTTTATGTTCATTCCTGAGATTTTTGCCAGTGTAATGGAACAGGTAAAAAATATGGCTTGTAAGAAAATTGTTTTCGCACAAAGTCCAGAATATATGTTTGAGGTTTTACCAATCGGTAGAAGATGGACAATTGACTATGGATTCAATGATGTAATTACAACCAGTAATAGGGTTGCTGAACATATTAAAAACCACTTTCCAGACATTAATGCACATGTAATCCCAGTTAGTATTCCTGAATACTTTAAACCCAATGATAAGCCTAAAAAACCGATTGTTACTTTAGTCGCTAGAAATCAAAGTGACATTATTAAAATAACCAAGTCATTCTACTTACAATACCCGTTATATAAATGGATTACGTTCAAAGAACTTAGAGGGTTACCAAGAAAACAATTTGCGCAAGAATTGGCTGAATCTTGCTTAGCGGTATGGGTTGATGACTTATCTGGTTTTGGTACATTCCCAATCGAAGCTATGGAGTGTAGAACACCAGTAATCGGTAAAATGCCAAACATTCTACCTGAATGGATGGAAACTAAAGATGCTGATGGTTACCCAATTGTTAAAGATAACGGTATTTGGACGAATACTACACAGAACATACCAGAACTAATAGGTAGATATCTTAAACTTTATTTAGAAGATAGCGAACCAGCTGAAATCCTAGATGGTATGGAAACGTCAAGAGGTCATTACACACCAGATGCACAAAAAGATAAATTAGAGGTTGTTTATAACAATTTAGTAGCTAATAGAATTGCTGAGATTGAAACTCTAATGGAAAAAACAAATCAATTACAAGAAACTAAAACTGAAACAAATGAGCAATAAAACTGACGTAACGGTAATATTACCCGTACATGAATTGAATGATAACACTAAACCGTTATTTGATATAGCAATTCAAAGTATTAATCTACAAACAATAATGCCTGATAAGGTACTTATTGTTGTACCAAAAGGGGGTGACGCATTCAAATATATGTCAACCTATGATTTTGGTGAAAATAAAACAATCTTTGAGGTGTTGGAAAATGACGGTGAAACAGATTTCTGTAGTCAAGTTAATTTTGGTGTATCCAAAGTTGAAACGACCTACCTTTCAATATTGGAATATGATGATGAATATGCTAAAATCTGGTTTAAGAATGTTGTCGAATATAAAGAAGCTTATCCAGAAGTGGATGTATTCTTACCAATAATCGCTGACGTTGATGGTAATGGGCAATTTGTTGGTACAACAAACGAAGCTGTATGGGCATATAGATTCTCAGATGAAATGGGTATGTTGGATAATGGTGCTTTGTTGGCGTATCAAAATTTTAATATTGATGGTATGGTAATCAAAAAAGAACTATTCGACAATTTTGGTGGATTCAAACCGTCAATTAAATTGACATTTATTTATGAATTCCTACTTAGAATGACATATAATGACGCCAAAGTAATGACAATACCGAAATTCGGTTATAAGCACACCAATATGCGCGAAGGTTCATTATTTCATTCATATACTTCAGAGCTTAACCCTGTTGAGTCAAAATGGTGGCTTGACCAAGCTAAAAAAGAATATTATTGGTCAGAAGATAGAAAAATAAAATACGAAGCTTAAATCAATAATATGGCAAAGGGACGAAAAAAAACATCTAATAACTATTTCGGCCCAGAGCAAGAACAAGCAGTTATAGATTATGTTAGCTCAGAGTCACAAACTGAACGTAACATAATCTATAACAAACACCTAAGGGAGCCTCTGAATAAGATGGTGGAATACATCATAAAAAGATACAAGCTCTATAGAGAAGGCATATCATTTGAAGAATTGCATGCTGATGCTCTCAGCAACTTAATAATGAAAGCGGATAAATTTGATGGTACAAAGAATACAAAAGCTTATTCTTACTATGGGACAATTATTAAGCGTTATCTGATTGGTAGACTTATCGATGATGACAAAACTTTAAAAAAGTTTGATTCTTGGGATAACGTAAAGGGATATTTAGAAACAACTGATGAATATCAATATGAAATGGAATCCACAGATATTAATCTGGATAAATTTATCGAAAATTTAATTACTGGAATAAAAAAAGAAATAATCGCATCAAATAATGGCGATATTAGAAAATTAACCGATATTGAGGAAAAGGTTGGTAATACCTTAATTACCATATTGACAGAACGTGAAACAATACTAAAAGCATTAAGTGAAGGTAACAAATACAATAAAATCGCAATATTGGAGATAATGCGAAACATCTCTGGGTTATCGACCAAAGATATACGACACTCAATGAAAAGATATAAAGTAATGTATGGTTTGATAAAATTTGATGGTATCGATAATGGTGACCTTTAATAAATTATTGATTATACGATATTTATATATATAAATTGAATAATCATGCCACGCAAAAAGAAACAACAAGTCAAAATAAATAATATAACCAGTTTAGAAGGTGTATTACAGGAGGTTTATAATGAAGCCTGTGCAAATATACGAGACGCACAATCAACAATAACCGAACTATCAACTTCAGCAGAACCTGTCGATGTTGATGATTATACAAAGATTTCAAAGGCCAAAACTGATGCAATTAAAGAAAAAACTGCAAATATAAAGGTTAAGTTGGAAATTGCTAGATTACAGAATGACTCAATAAAACATGCTGGTGATGTTGCCGCAACGTTAGCAAACGCTTCAGGCGGTGAGGTAAAATTGGATGATTTCAGCATGGTTAGAAAAATGATTGAAGAACGAAGCAAGACAAAAAATCAAGATGACGAATAATGCCAATATTAAAGGACAAAGAAAAGGTATTTGGTAACATTTCAGCGTTACGTACTTTAACTGATGATTTTCCTCAGCTAAAGATAAATAACTCATTCCCATCAATCAACAATTCAGCTGACCCACAACAATTCTTAATAGACCTTATATTATCATTAACTGGTTTTGAAGAACTTAGGGACACTTTAGTTGATATACTATCATATGCGTCAGAAACAATGGAAGACGTTGTTAAAGACGTTTTAAAGGTCCAATTAAAAAGCCTCACATCCTGTGGTGTTGACCCATCATTACCATCATGGTTACAAAGTACTGGCTCTGGTATACAGATACAAGTAAAGAAAATCGATTTCTTTGAAATATTAAAAACCGACCCAACAACACAAGCTGGTAATCTTATTTATGAAGATATCGCAGCACAAACTGGCTCAACTGATTTTAATACTTTCTTATATTACGTTATTCAAGACGAAGGTACACAATATTCATGGCAAGGAATTTTAACCTTTGAATTCAACCAAGGTTCAAACGTGCCATATAATACGTTAACAATTAAAGCTGACCCAGCATACGATACCCGTACATTGACTGACCTAAATAATGACTTTATTGACAGTCTAACAATGTTTCCATCAACACAACTTATAACCAAATTAATTGATGGTTTATTCGGTAGTGTTTCTTTTAATCTATCAGTGAATAAGAGTGAATCACAATTGGAAATGGAAGAAAAAATTAATGCTGTCATTGAATGTATTACCAATGCTGATGACGATTATGTTATCGATGACACTTATTTTGAGTTCACAAATGAACAATTACAGGATATAAAAGAAGCTGCAACAAATAGACGTAACGGTATTAGACAAATTAAAACCTGTGGTGATGTTGATGTAAATATGCCAATCGAATTCTTAACAGCACTAAAAGAACAATTTACTTCTGTGTCAGCTGGTACAAGATTTGAACAACATGAAGTTATTAGAACCAATCTTAATGATATGGCCAACCACGTATCCAGTTTTGCTGGTGACCCTGTTGATGAATATGCTGTTCAATTGGATTTTATGGGGCTTATGTTCAAATCATTAATTAAAGCCTATGTTAATGCTATATTAGGACCAAAGGTTATTTCAATATTCTTATTGAACTATAAGATTGTTCATGGATTTGGTGCGGAATTTACAAATCCTATAGATTTACTTAAACAGAATAAAGTACTTATACAAAGAATAATTAATGTTATTAGAGATAAAATAATAACAATATTATTACAATTAGTACTTAAATATATAACAAAATTAATTGCCGCAAATCAAGTTGAGGCGTTGAAAGAAAAGGCAAACGCTCAATTAGCCATCTTATTAAGTCTTGTCGGTGTACCACAGGACGTGATAAGAATGATTCGCGAAAATAGTCCAATAACTTTTTAATCATGGCTGAATGTAATAGAAGTCCACAGAAATCAACGACATCTAACGGTAGTTTCAGTTCTATGAGTAATATCTTAAAAATATTGCTATCAGCTTTCTCATTAATGAAACAACCAGCAGATACATTACCACCACCGTTAATTTTTATCGGTGCTAAACTAAGACCAGGTCTTAGCGCTCGTGATATTGCTGCAAGAGTTATTTCCAGATTTTCAGAATCAGACGCTGTTAACGGTGAAATATTTCAAGAAGGTAATAATGTTATGACAGCATTAGAACTTATAAGAATGGAAGAAATAGTCAATGCCATACAAACTGAAATGAAAATAAGTAGCGTAATTGACCCTGGTGCTATGATTATAAATGCAAGTGGTGCAAATGGTGGTGGACCTGTAACCGTTGTTGGTACAAATATCAATATTACAGAAAGTAATGGTGTGGCACAATAAATTAACTGAGTTATGGAAAAATTGGAATTCAAATCAAATAATGATTTAGTTGTTAAAGCAAAAGAACTTTACAATGAACATGAGTCGTTGAAAAGTAAAATATTAAAAGATTATGACAAACTAATTGACTTAGAAAAAGAATTTGCTAAAATCAATAGAATATTAAAAGAACGTAATAATGAGCACTAAGTTTTCAACTGGAATAGGTAATGCTTTCAACTATAACCTGCAAAGTGCAACAATACAAATCGGTGTTGTAACTATTGTTGGTAAAGTTGCTATTGATACCACCAACGAAGCTCAAAAAAAATCAGATGAACAATTCAATGCTGACCCAAACCTAATAAGATGTCGGATTGACTCAAACGTCTTTGATAAAGACCTAGCTAATTCACAATTACCCAATTGTTACCCATTATTACCAAAACATGTTAATATAGTACCAAAAGTTGGTGAAATGGTCTTTATCATTTTATTAGACCCAGCAAATAGATACTCAGATAGATTATATTTTGGACCAATAATCTCAAGCCCAGCAAATTTATTCAAAGATACTGTCGATAAAACAGCTTTAGCCAGTTTAGCAATATCACCAGTAAGTCCAAATTTAGATATCGATACACTTAAATCAGCCATTGGTGTATTTCCAAAAAGAGAGGATATAGCACTACAAGGTAGAGACAATGCTGATATAATTTTAAAGGTGAATGAAACACTCATACGTGCTGGACAACATGAATTAAATAACAATCTCGTTTTCAATTCAAAAAACCCATCATATATTCAAATCAGATTCGATGCCCCAATAGCTAAAAAACAAAACTCTAACCAAACAGGTGGCTCAAACGGGTTCAGTCAAGGTGGTTATAACTTTAATTTATCAGGACAAGAGTTTTCACCAACAAAACCAACAGCAACCGATGGTAGTGGAGGTAATAATACTAAAAATGGTAGCGTCATTAATATTGTTTCTGATAAAATCAATATCTTAGGTCATTCAGATACTGATAGAGATTATATATTAGGTAATAACGAAAACTATATTTCAGATGAAGAATTATTGAATATAATCGAAAATGCTCATCCAGTTGTTTTTGGTGATACGTTATTGGATTATCTTAAAAAATTGGAGTTGGCGTTTATGAATCACGTTCATCGATTCCCAGGTCTTAAGCCATCAGCTGTTGATGGTGAAAATTATCTTAAAGAATATTTGGAATACCCTGTAGAAACTATGCTATCAAAGAATATAAAGGTGAACTAATTACGTTTGTTTTATATTTATATGTAAAGATAAAAAAATGGTAATTAGAACTTTCTTTGACAAAGACAATACAATAATACTGGATGAATACACCAATACATCCAGAAACCCAGTAACCGAATTATATTATGGTGGTGGAACTGGTAGTACATTGACGCAAACATATAGCAGATACCTGTTTTATTTTGACGTAGAGCGCCTTAAATCGTTTTATACTGGTGGAACCTATCCAGATATAACTAAGATGACACATACGCTTAAAATGACCAATACTGGGTCATTAGATAAAGAATTATTGGGCAAGGATACGTGTGATGGTAAAAAGCGTTCATCTTCATTTGATTTAATATTATTTCCAATAAACCAATATTGGGATGAAGGTGTTGGCTATGATTATGCTAATTGTACTTACGTATTGGGTCAATCAGCATTGGCTGCAAGCCCATCCAACTGGTTTCAAGCAACAACACTATCAGCGTGGACAGAATCAGGTGTTGTAACTGGAGCTACCAGTGGCATCACAATAGCTTCACAACATTTTGAATTAGGTAATGAAAACCTTGAAATGGATATTACCGATTATGTTAATGGTCTATTAACTGGTAATACAAATAATGGTCTAGTATTAGCGTATCAACAAGAGTATGAAAATTTACGTACTGTTGAATATCAATATGTCGGTTTCTTTACCAGACACACACAAAGTATTTATGAACCATTTGTTGAAACAACGTATGCTGACCATATAAATGATGATAGACACGATTTCTATCTAGATAAAGACAATGAGTTATATCTATATGTTAATTTGGGTGGTACGCCAACAAACTTGGATTCAATACCAGCGGTAACCGTTTATGATTATAATGGTGACGTATTCTCAGCATATACACCAAGTGACGTTACACATGTAACAAAGGGCGTTTATAAAATTGACATAAACGTACCAACGACAAATGATTATACTGAAGATTTCATGTTTACCGATGTATGGTCTGGTATAACAATAAATGGTATCAATAGACCTAACGTCACATTAGATTTTGCATTGAAAGACTCAATGGGTTGGTACAACATTGGTGATAACGATTCATTACCAAAGAAAGTAGGTGTCGTGGCATCTGGAATACAAAGAGGTGAAAGAATCAAACGTGGTGATATTAGAAAAGTAATACTTAAAACTAAAATACCATACACCGTTAATCAAGAACAAAGAATTGACAGCGCTGAATATAGAGTATATGTTAAAGAAGGTAGAAATGACCTGACAATAATTGACTATCAACCAATTGAATTGGCTAATAACCATAATTACTTTTTATTAGATACTGCCAGTATGATACCTAATACATACTATGTCGATATAAAGGTAACAAGTAATTTAGAGGTTACTACTTTAAATGAGGTGTTATTTTTTGACATTGTAAGTCAATCAGAATTAAGATATGGTCAGTAATGAGTAGAGTAAGAAAAATATTAAACGAAGAACTCCATAAACTATATCAAGAGGATTGGTCAAAAGTTAAGAAAGGTAAACCTTTTGCAATACTAAATGACTATAAATTCACTGATGAACATACTGGACATATCGATGGCCAAGATAATTATACGGCAATAATGTATGATAAAGAAACCAATAAACCATTGGCTAAGGTTGATTATGTTGACTATAATGACGAAATTACAATATCACTGATTGAAGCACTTGAAGGTGGTAAAGGTTATGGGAAAATATTAATGATTTATTTGGCAAAGAAATACGGTTATGAAAATCTTGAACGAACATCTTTAACACAATCAGGCGCAAAAATGAGACAAGAATTGGATAAACTATTCAATTTTAATTATTCAGATTATAAAAAATCACAATCAAAACACATTGACAAATCGGAACTGGAAAATATTAATGACCCAATTATTAAAGGGTTTATTATTGATTTGGTCAATATGGGTTATAAACCAACTTGGAATAAATGGCTTGACATAATAACAAATAATGGTTACTATGATAAGTATGACTTTAATATTCTTGGTGATGTGGCTGAGTGGGTCAAAGATTCTCCAATGAATAAAAATAATCCAAATGAAGAACCACCAGAATGGGTTTTTGAATTGCTAGATGAAATTAAAACGTTATGACATGATTACAACTGAAAGAGGAAGGGAAATTGAAAAACTAATAAATAATAATTTGGATAATTTATTATTCGAAAATTGTTCAGACGCTACTGATACACTTAGTCAATTATTGGGCAAATATATTGATTTTGATACCAAATTCACAGGTTTCAAACCATACCATTATAATAATGAATGTTACAGTGGCGATATATATTATTTAAGCGGAATAGATAACGAATATCGTTGTTCAACCGTTACAATTTGTAATGGTAATTTAGATTTCTCTTGACAAAAAAACGTAATTGATTATATTTAATAATAGTTAAAGTTATTTCAGCTTTGCGTCAGTTGTGGGCGTTTGAATTATCTTAAAGGTAATGATTAAGTTGGAATAGTAATGAAAAATAATAATTATTATAAATTTAATTAGTATGAAACAATCTATTTTCACTAATGGGAATTCTCCATTCCCAGAACCAACGGCTAATCTGGCCATCAACAAAAACAGACTTAAAGTCTATAATCAAAACTCAAAACAACCAACTTATTACCTTAAAGACGGTACTGAGTTTCAAATTGAATTGTTTAATCCAAAAACAGAACCTATATTGGCTAAAATTGAAATTAACGGTAAGTTGATAAGTCAAAGTGGTTTGATATTAAATCCAGGTCAAAGAGTCTTTCTTGATAGATATATTGATATAGCAAAAAAGTTTAAATTTGAAACCTATGATGTTAATAACACTGAAGAGGTTAAGAAAGCTATTGCTAATAATGGTAATATTAAAGTATCATTCTATCATGAATTTATACCAATTAACATAACTTGGGTAAAACCAATATCCACATATCGAATATATAATGAATGGAATCAACCAATATATGGCACACCAAATACTGATTACACAATCTATAATTCACAATCAGAAACAATATTTTATTCCGCAGCGATAAATCCTGAACCAGTTAAGGCATCAAAATCGATGGAAACTGGTAGAGTTGAGATGGGTTCAACCTCTGAACAACAATTTGAAACTGTTGATAAAGAATTCAATACCTACCCATTCTTGAATATTGAATTCAAAGTCATGCCAGAATCAACGAAACCAACAACAGTTTTTGAATTAAAAACTAGGACTTATTGCCACGAATGTGGGAAAAAAGTTAAACCAAACTTTAAATTCTGCCCAAGTTGTGGAACCAAAATGTGATTAATCGATGGTGAGATTTGTAATCTCACCATTTTTTTATATATTTGTGGTTCACAATTATTAACTAAAATTCATATTATGAAAGAAGATTACAATTTTCTATACCACTACAACACATACTCAAAACTTTGGTGTGCTATGACTGTAGAATCTGTTGGGCACTATTTTAATAATGATTCAGATAAAGGTGACTTTGCTTTGGGTAAAACGAGAACAGAAGCTAGAGAGCTATTGAAGGTTAAATTAACTAAAATCACTACCGATTAATGATTAATGATACATTGACTTCGATGTATACCACGAATATATGTGGTAATTTGATACCAAATTCACTATACCTAATAGCCAAAAATATTAATTTATTTTCGTTATCAAGCATTAAATTACAAATAAGCCTTTCTCATAAGGTTATAACCGATGATGAAAATAGAGTCATTTCAGTAGATAATGGTTGGATTAACATTAGATATTCAGATAATATTATTAATATTATATTGTCTGACATATCAATAACTATAATATATGATAGTCGTGGGTTACCAATTGAATGTGATATAACTACCACGTTCTGTAGAAAAACCATAACGTTTGAATATGTTGATGATAATAACGAAATCATCGTAATATCTAACGAATACAAAGAGGATAAATTGGAGGTTACTCGTAAAGCTAATTTAATTGCACATAGATTTAAACACTCAAAATACATTGAATATGACTTGACTGAACCTTTTTATGTTAATGATTTATTATTTAACAAAGAACTTTATGTAATACTATGAGTGAAATTATAAAACAAGAATTTGATACCAATGGTAATGAAATCTATTGTGAGACTTCAACTGGATTTTGGTATAAACGTGAATATGATACCAATGGTAATGAAATCTATTTTGAGACTTCAGATGGATATTGGGAAAAACGTGAATACGATATTAATGGTAACAGAATCTATTGTGAGTATTCAAATGGATTTTGGGAAAAACGTGATTATGATTCCGATAGTAATGTAATCTATTATGAGGATTCAAAAGGATATTGGGATAAACGTGATTATGATACTAATGGTAACTTAATCTATTTTGAGCATTCAAATGGATATTGGGCTAAACATAAATACGATATTAATGGTAATGAAATCTATTATGAGCATTCAAATGGTAAACAGATATATTATATAATCTAATTTTAAACCTTTTACCTGATATTTATAATAAAACATAATTATGAAAAATTGGGATAAAATAAAAGCGTTTTTTGATAAAACACCAAGACCAATTAAATGGATGTTTACCAGAGTTGGTAGAATAATGACTCTTTCAGTTATTGCTGGTTCGTTATTCATGACATCACAATTACCGTCAATTAGCTACACAGCTAATGAGGTCTTATATTGGTTAAGTATCGCAATTGCAGCTTACCCAATCATCGCTGGTTTATGGTATATCGCAAATGGTTTAATACTTAACCCATTTATAATGATTGTTGGTGAAGACCCGAAGAACACAACACTTAATAAAATTGTCAAATTCATCAGAAAATGGCAATTAAAAATTCATTAAATGAATTTAATACTATTAACATTCTTTATCGCTTATTCAGCTTTTGAAGGTTGGAGAGAAGCAATATATTGGCATGTTAAAATCGGTTCCAGATTCTATGATTGGTTTCCAGACGTTGAAGAACATATAATATTCGCAATACAAAGAGCTATTGTCCTACTAATGGGTGGTTTATTACTATTTTTCACTGGTATGAGTTGGTGGCTAACACTTATAAGTGTAATTGGTTGTGCGCTAACTTTCTCATTCATACACAATGGTTTTATGTACATGACACGAAATAACCTTGACCCAACAATATATCATAAACGATTTTGGGACCAAAGCACCTCAAGCGTTGCCAAAACAACCAAATTCATGACACCAATATCAAGAACAATACAATTTGTATTAGGTGTTCTGTTAAATATTGGCGTTATTGTTGGTTACCATTTAATATGAGTTCATATTTGAATAAACCACAATCCCAAATTCTATCATAACCCAATTCAGTCATCAACTCTTTCTCAGTCTTTGTGAAATCCAACTCTGGATATTTCTTTCTTAAAGACGATTTACCAAAACCAAATTTATGAAAACGTTTATTTTTGGCTATTTTAGGATTATAATATTTGTAATCTGGTGAATAAGTCTTGGTCAATTTAAAACCTAATTTAGTATACATATTTTCTTCACCGTTAAGCACCCATCGCCTATCACCAAAACTTATTATATTATTGGGTTGATAATCTTTGATAAATCGTTTTAATAACTTACCAGCGACACCAACGACCCTATAGTTAATATTCGTTGCAAATCTAGATAATTCATATTCACCATAACTATCAGATTTACCATTCATACTCCTTTTATTTGTAAAAGACATAATAGCAACTAATATATTGTCATAATATGCACCATAATAAATGTTTGAGTTATCATTACCTTGAATATGATTGGTATTTAAAAAATCTGATTTAATATATGCGTCTATTTGTTTTATATTACATTTTCTGGCACCTATTGACTTCATATTATTAACATTCAGTAAGTGTGAAATCTTGTTAAGAATTAAATCTTTGTTATTTAACCATTCATCTTCAAATATATGTATCAAACTATAACCACAACTTTCCATTAATTTAGTTTTAGTTAAATGATAGTTTCTATCTTTACCCATACCTTCTCTATGATAATATAAACCATTGTATTCGATACCAATGAGCTTATCCTTCATTAAAATATCTATTTCGGTACCGTTTAATAGTGTTTTATCATTCTTTTTAACTTTAAAACCTAAACTTTTAATATATTCATAAATTTCCTCCTGTGGCTTAGTTGAGTAAGTTGGTTCGTAATGTTTTAAATGTTCATCATAACGCTCTTTTAAATTATCCCTATATTCGTTAGATAATACGTCACTTTTAGGATATTTTAACTTGTAGTCAGTTAAAGTCAAGTTGTGTGTAGATAAGTGTGTCGCTGTTAAATAACCCATTTTTTTACCACATACCTTACATATAATATGATTATTGGGGTTTAATCTGTGTTTTAGTTTATCATATTTTGAATGGTATTTAATGTCTTCAGGAAAACCCTCCAGATATTCTAATAATGTAATATTATGATTATTGACCAAATGCTGTTCAAAACTACCAGAATTATTATCAATATCTACGGTTTCCCAATCACATAACTTACATTTTCTCGTTTTAGGTTTATCTATTTCTTTAATATCAAAATACTCTTCAAACCATTTTTTACCATACTCTCTTTCATATTTTTTTCGTTGATATGTATTTGTTGGTATTGGAACATCACCATATGTTGATAAAATATGATTGGTTAATGCCCCTGAACGATTATTCACATCTTCAAAAACTGTATCAGTTATTTTACATATAGCAACTAATTTTTTATCAACATTATTTGTTTCATACATAATAACATGTGATTTTTCAATTTCTGAACTGTTACCAACGGTTGTTTGAGCGCCACGTTTTTTAATTGGTATATTATTTTCCGTTAAAACTGACTTTATCTTTAATTTACCAACATTAAACTTCTTAGCCAACGATTCAACACCAATTGTATCATCTTTATATAGTCTGATAATATCAGATATATCTTTATCGCTTAGTATGACTTTCTTACCCATCTTTTAATTTATTTATGCAAATATATACATAAATATCAGGTGAATCAAGTTTTAACCCATTTATTTTTAAACCAAATTACTGTACATATAAAAAAAAGAGGGTCAATTTTGACCCTCTTTTCATTGATTATTTTGAGTTTTATTATCTCAATTCAGCTACGTTGAATGTTGGAACACCATCTACACGAACATGTCCGTAGAAGCGGTTATTCACGCTTTTCTTCGCATACCGTGTCATAATTCCCTTCACTGGAGCGAAGTTGAATGGATTGTACATAGTTGGGGTAAGTTGCATTGGCACGTATGGTGCGTAGATGTAACCTGTATCCAACAATGACTTTCCTTTGTGACCGATAATCATTGAGTATGCTGGTGCATATGGGTCACGGTATACTTGATAACGTCCTCCCAATGAACCGATTCTTTCAATACCCATGTTGTATTGGTCTTGCTCTGGAGAAGCATCACTTACGTGGAAGTACTCAAGGTCATCGAAGATTGCAGAAATCTCTGAAGATACTACGATGAAGTTAGCACCACCTCTAAGTGTTGACTTATGGATTTGAGCTGAGATTTGGTTAACTTTGGTAATCAAAGTTTGGTTCCAATCCTTCTGGGTGTAAGCGTTAGATGCGCTAGACGCTTTTCTCCATCCGTAATAGTCCCATCTCATTTGCCATGCACCAAGACTTCTCAAATCTCTAAGGATTTCACGGTCAATTTCAGATGCAATTTGCTCAGAAAGCAACGCTGTCAATTCAGCTTCAGCATCGATGTTGTGGAATGCACTAACATCTTGTGCCAATTCTGGAGACCAAGTAGCTCTCAATTTTCTTTCTTCTACAGACACAACAACATCGTCAAGTCTGAAAGAAACTTCACCCATTTCAGTTTCGAACTCAAGGCTTGCGTACTCAGCCCATGCTACAGCAAATGTTGTTGCACTAGCAGTTGTGGCTGACATACCGATGTAACCATCGAAAGTTGTCGTAGCAGCATTGATATCAACTGGATGAGTAAGGTCAGCACCTAAATAGATGTGACCAGCACTGTCACAGATGTCATCATATTCAACAATACCCTTTCCGTATTTTTGAGTTACAACCCTAAATGGTACTTTACCCAAATTCGGGATAATTTCATCACCATTAGCGTCAAGTATTGCTGAACCAGCGTTAAATACCATTAATGAGGCCAAGAAAGACTCAGTATCCATAGTATTACCATCTGGACCAGTTAAACGACCTTTATTTGTTGAGCTAAATCCTGATACACGTAAAATAACTTCACGTACAGAACCATCAGTTGCTGTTGCTAAAGTAGCCGCTGGAGCGATTACACTAAACTCACCGTTAGCGCCCAAAGCGACTTTAGTAACTTGAGTAGCACCAGTAAATGACTTAATAGTTAAGGTACCCTTTGAGTTATCAAACAAACCATCGTTGTAGAATAAATCATAAAGGTTTTTAGCTAAAAAGCTAGTAGATGGGCAAGAAGCACCATTCACCACACAATCAGGTAGTTGAGTCATTCCAGTATGTGCTGAGTAAGAACCGTTATATGGTACAGAACCATAAGGGTCACCAGCAGCACCAGATGCGTCTACTCTAGAAGATGTAACAGGTACAAAGAAGAACAATTTACCGATTGGCAAGTTCATTGCTTGTACTGATACGATATCATTTGCAAGAAGTTTAGAGAATACTCTTCTTACGATTGGGAATACTACTGTTTCAAAAGAACCTGAAGAAGTAGCATCAGTGTTTTCGGTCAACAAGCTACCAGCTTGGTTTTCGAATAACTGAGCAACGTTTTCTTTAATGTGTCCTTGAAGACCAGTAAGGAAGCCTGTAGAATCCCACTTTTCTTGTACTTTTTTCCTTACTTCTTTCATGTGGTTAAGTCCGATATTTCCAACTGAACCAGAGTTTAATAAGTGTGACATAATTTTTTAATTTTTAATTGTCGTTGTTATTTTTTTATTTATTATTTTTTATAGTAACTTTCTACCTTCAACTCTCTCCATCAATTCTTTGATTCGAGAAGTTTCATTATCTACGTAAGCAGTTTGAGAATTAAGATTTGAAGAACCTGAAGTCATGTTTTTATCAACATTACTTACACTCTCGGTCAAAGATGGTTTTGAACCAAGTTCACCAACAATCTTTTTATAAAGAGCTTTTGATTCTTTTACTGTCTTAACTTCATCATCGAATCTCTTGATAATTGCTTGCTTTTCAGATTTTGTTGTTGCATGCTCCAAGAAAATTCTTGTTACGTTTGTGAGGTTTGAATTGTAAACTGCTGTTTCAGCCAACATCTTTCTGAAAGTTGAAAGGTTCTGCTTGAACAATTCATTTTCTTTCTTAAGTTTGTTTGCTTCAGCCAACAATTTTTCATATTCTGAAGTCTTTGATTCTTTAAGGTTTTTAGCTCCAAGAACTTTTGGTTGATGTTCATTACCAGCTTGTTTACCTTGTACATGGTTTACTCTGATTTTTTCATCAATCATTTCTTCTTCTTCCATAACTTCTTCACCTTCTTCCATTGTTTCTTCTTCATCCATTTCGTAAGATTCTTCCATAGTTTCTTCTTCATCCATGTAAACTTCGTAAACAACTTCATCCATTTCTTCACCTTCGTTGTACATCCCTTCTTCCATCTCCTCTTCTTCCATAGCTATGGTATCCATTTCAACATCAGCATCCATATCGATGCCAGCGGATTTTGGTTTTAGGATATACTCACCTGGTTCAGAAACGTTTAAGTGAATCTCATCACCAACAACTTCAATTTCATCCTCACCTGATAATTCCTTGTAAACAGAAATTACCATATCGTCAGAAGCATCTGTTAAATCGATTTCTTCGCTATCATCACCCATTTCAACATCATCGATATCCATTTCAATATCGCCCATATCTTCTGAGTCTTCTTCACTCTCAGGCTCATCTTCGATTTCAACGTCAGTGATTTCCATGTCGTCTTCATCTTCTTCACCTTCAGAGTCAGCATCGATATCCTCCATGTCTTCAGCACCTTCCTCATCGTCAGGCATTTCATCAGACATTTCAGCGTCTACCTCTTCTTCTTCGAAATCTTCTTCATTTAAAGATTCCTTAATAACATCATCAATTTCTTCTCTGGTCACAGAACGAAGTATTTCTTTTGCGTTTTCTGTTAAAGCTGCTTTAATGACTTCAATGTCCATTAGCGCTTCATCTGCAATTGTTTTTTTGTTTTTTTCCATTTTTTTAATAGTTGGATATAAAATTTTATTTTTACCTATAAATAAATATGCACACTTTTATGAAAAGTCAAAAAATGTGCAACATTCACTTGTTTGTGAACTACCTATATACATTTTATTGTATATGGGCTTCTTAATTAAATATATCTAATTAAGAATTTTAAACGTTTCATTGCTTATGCCATTATAATTATAATGGACTTATTTTTGCTCCACGTCTGTAATCGTTTGTTCCGAACGATATTGTTATAATAATCAGGTTGGCACATCCAGTTAAGGTAGGCTCTGATTATGTTTATTATTAATTTAACAAAGAACGCTGTTGTTTATAAATATGTTATAATTTAACAAAGTTTAATTTTGTATTAAAATATCTGATAATTATCCCAAAAGGAAATCATCAAGACCTTTAATTATTTTATTTTTATTCTCATTAATCTTTTCTGATTTGAATTCATTTGACTTATTCATGTCTTGAAAAATCCATGAACCAGGGGTGCTAGGGTTTGTAACAACATCCCAACATACCAATTCAAAATCGTTTTGTACCAATTGTACACCATGCACATCTTCAACGGAACCAACACCTCTTGATGAGACACCGATTTTAATTTTATGTCTTAATAGATTACCAACATGGTCACCAAGAGTTGAAGCAATTCCTAGGTTAATAAAACCTGGTGTCATTAGAATTTCCAATTTACCCATCAACACATTACCTTCCCACCACATTTCAACAATATTGTGTGATACTCTATCACCAGCAATTACAGTGGAATCTGGATGGTCCAATTCACCTATGGCTCTTCGCTCATCAACTAATTTTTGATATACTGTGACTTGTTTTTTTAAAATGTCTTCAGGATAGACACGACCATTACGATTCTTCACACCATATTTTTGTAACACGGCATAGACATAATATGGTTCAGTTATAACTCGGTCACCAGACTCAAGTTTTTTCATCTCATTGATGAATGGTAAATTTCTTTTGTCTTCTGGTGAGATATAACCAGCGTCATGCTCAATCAGATAACCAAATCCAGTTTCATTGGCTCTTAAGACATTAGGTTGGATAATATTATATTTATTTGACATACCTATCATTTATTGATAAATATGTCAAATAAGTATAAAGAGTTTAGTTTTTGGTTTTTTTGAAAGAAAGTGTATTATTAAATTCTTTATTTAAATCGTTTATAATACAATTTGATAATGAGATTATTGAATCTTTAATATCGGTAACTGTTGTGTTAGTATACAATGTTATATTCGAAGACATAAAACTACGTTTACCGTATCTGAATCCAGACTCACGTATATCAACATCTATGATATAACTACCATCAAAAGTTGATTTATCAATACTATTATATACTGACCGTTTAATTGTTTTATTTAGATTTGAAATTGTTTTCTTAGCGTCAATATCAATAATCATTGGTTCAACCCAAGTTGATATATTCATATATATTGATTGGTTTGCGGTGCTATCAACAGTACCATATGATACTTTATAGTTTTTGAAATCTTTAAGACTGAATTTTTTACCGATTTTTTCCATTATTAAATTTTACGTTAATAATAAGAAAAATACCTGGTATTGTCAAATCATTTGACCAATTTATCAACAACTGATTGATACTTCGTCATAACACAAAAAACATATGCTTCAGATATAGCTTTTATATTGTGTTTTTCATTTTTATCAATAACTAAAATATCACCCTTCCTGTATGTTTCACCAGTTTCAAGGTTCATAATTTCACCGTCCTTAACATTAAGTATTTCATACTCAGAATCGTTATAGTGTACACCTGTTTCACTGTTAGATGAATATCTCATTAAAAAACCGTTATATTCCATTGGTGTTCTGATTTGTTTGCAAGAAATATTATCACAATCAAAAATAATTGACCATGAATTATAGTTTGTTTGAGACTCCAAATCAAAACTATTAATTACTTTTACGTCAATATCAGATACAGTCTTTTGGTCAATAACGTAATTCATATTTAAGACATTAATTTATTCTTTAATGAAACCAGTTTGGTTATTAAATTAGTGAAGTCATCACCATCAAATTGCATTTCAGTTAATTTGGTTTTTGTTAATGATAGTTTACCTTTAAGGTCATCATCGGCATTTTCCATAAGTGAATCAACAAGGTCAACACATTCGTTTTTTGTTGTTTGAAATATTTTGAGTTTAGCATATGGGTCATTGACCATTAATGATTTAATCATTAATTTCTCATTCTCGTCTAAAGACTCATATTTTCTATTGAACTTATCAACCATCACTTTTGATAACATACCCAAAGGTACTGGTTCCTTGTCTGACCGCTCAATAACTTTATTGGCCTTTACATATTCCTTTATATAAAGTTTTTTAGCTGTTCTTTTATTTATTGAACTATTTGACGGTTTATTGGTTATAAGATAATCAATTGATTCATATAAATCAGATTTATCGGAATCAACTTTAAAATCACCAACAAACTCAGTAACTAACTTATTGAACGTCTTATTAGCTTCTTTAATATCCTTTTCAGTAAAGTCATTGAAAAGTGAGATGTTATCATTTATATATTCATATATGTTAACATCATTTGATTCATATAAGTTTTCAATGTTTGAATAAACATTGAATTGTGTTTTAAGTATCTTGTTTTCTTTTAAGGTTTTAATAACCGCTTTGAATTTAGACTTATCGTATGGTTTCTTTGTTGATAGCTTTTCAACTAAGAATTCTTTGAAAAGATTTTTAGTTATTCCGAAATTTTGCATAATTAACTCTTTTTAATTAAATATCAACATAATACGTAAAAGTTATTCACCTTTGTCAGTTGAAAGTTTATCAATTTCCCTTAAAACTGAATCAATTTCCTCATTTAGTTTTAAACCTTTATCAAAAACCTTAACCTTGTTATTTAATATTTTTTGTTCAAGACTATTGGTATCCAAAGATTCAACCAACCTATTATAATAATTTGTTTGATATTTTTTAGTCTTAGCTCTAAGGTCATTGGTCAACAATTCAGCCCTCTCAGTCAATAAATTACTTATCTTATCCAAGTTTTCAGCAATTTCACCACCACCAGCTTCAGGGGTTTCACCACCAGCTTCAGGAGTTTCACCACCAGCTTCAGGGATTTCACCACCAGCTTCAGGAGTTTCACCACCAGCTTCAGGAGTTTCACCTTCAGCTTCACCGAATTCGCCCAAATCACCAGCACCAAAGTCGATGTCACCACCACCTAGGCCGCCACCACCGAAGCCACCGCCACCACCACCTGATGGACCACCAGCTTCATCGCCACCTTCAGGTGCTGCACCACCTTGTTTTGCAACTTCAATATCACCATAAAGTTTATCAACTTTATCAAAAATACCAGTGTGTTTAATTACGTTAGCCGTGTTTTCCAATTCAGCTGAAGCAGCTTTTTCCATACGCTGTTCAAGGAAATCCTGTTTAGATTCCTCATCACTCCAACCAAGAATACTTCTTCTAGCTTTAGTTAATGACATTACACTGAAACCATTACCAATATCCGAAGTAGCGTCCTTAACCAAAGTAACCTTTGTTTGAAGATTTTGAATCCGTAACATCTCTGATTGTGTTGACGGATTATTCATAGTAATTGTGAAATTATCTATTTCGTCTTCTAAACCAGATAAAACTAAATGTATAATAGCTATTTTATTAAGTTCTTGTAAAACTGCTTGTTGAATTCTATTTATTGTTCTTGCAAAACGAATATCTAACAACGCTAGATTCTTACCCTCGCCTTTTGGTTCGTCAAAACCCAAAAAGGCTTTTGGTACACGTAATGCCGTAAATAATTTGCGCTGGAGGTACTCAATATCTGCGATATCTGACAAATTTGACGCGCCTGGTAAAGTATCAATAGGTGTTGCCGCACCCTCTTCTCTAACAGGAATAAAATAATCTTGGTCATTTGCCAATTGGTTATAACGCAAATCAATTTGTCCTGTTTTTGGGTCAATTATACTGGCACGTTTAAATCTATTAGCAATTTCATTAACGTATGGTTGAACATCTTCATCGTCAATGTTACCTACATAAACTTTAAAAACACGTCTCTCTGGTGCTCTAGTAACACGATACACTAACATCGCATCTTCTGAAAGAAGAAGTTGTTTCCAGATACGCCTAGCCTTTTCCAAGATTGAGTTATGTACAACAACATTATTTGCATAAAAATTATGGTTACTGTTCTCAACATATATATCATATGTATTATGATTACCGATTGATTCAATACTCTGTATTGGTTCTAAAATAAAATTATCAGTTTTTCTATTTTTAAATTCATATTTTTTCATTTGTGTTAAATATGAATCAAAAAATGTGATTATGTGGCTTTCTTTAACATTTTTTATCTGCCTACCCTCAATAATCGGCTCTTTCCTAACTCGACTTCTAATCGAGCCTGATTTGTAACCAATTCTTTGTAATAATATTTTTAAATCTTCAATTAATGGTTTATTATTTAATTCAATATGTAACCCAATAACCCATTGGTCTTTAGTTGCCCAACCATCAGCGTCCATTAATCCAGCGACAAACGCTTTTTGTAAATCAACCCCCATTTCAAACACCCAACTAGGTATTCTTTTTTCATGGGATTTACCAAAAAACCCCATTCTTTCTAAAATAGTTTTTAATAATTTAGAACGTAATGTCACTTGTTTATCCCCCACCACAACTTTATGTCCAGAAAACTTTTCTAACAATGAAATATAAAAATTATTGGTTTCCGAGTCAGTACCTAAAGCAAATTCAACACAAGAATTATTTGACGTTAACCAACCGTCACCAATTAAAAAACCAAATAATTGTGCAAATTCTTCAGTAACAATATCTGGTATGTGATTAATGTTATTAAACCACCCATTTTTATTTTCAAGTGGGTTACTTTTATCAATTAATATCGTTTTGTTGGTATGCTCATTTTTATTTAATACCAGTAAATCCCCAATTTTTAAATCACAAACATTTTTATAGATAAATTCACCAAATTCAGTAGCAACTAAAATTTTATGCTCTTTACTAGCATCAATAAAATTATGTCTTGTTGAAATTTTAAATACTTCTTTAGTACCAGACATTATTTTATCTAAAATTGGTGACAACTCTTTTTCTTGCGTTTTAGTGTTAAATGACCAAACTTTGGTTCCGACCTTAATGTCCTTAATTTCCTCGACACCGAATTCGGTATTAATTCTAGTATCACCTTTTAAACACGTGCCATATGGTAATCTTCTGTCATCACCTAATAGTCTAAAATGTGCAACTTGCCAATTCATAAACTCTAAATCTCGACCCCTCCAGAAAAACTTTACTTTATCATCTTTATTACTACCCCTTTCAACACCATTTAAGTTTGCACTAACAACATCATAAATACCACCTTCTCTACGCTCAATTTCAAAATTAGGTAATTGTTTAACACCAGTTACACCTCTCTTATCATCAGTATTGAGATATAAGAAATTATCACCATATTTACACATGTTTCTTATCCACATAGGTAAAGAAACATGAACATCCAATCGATTGAAGAAAAGGTCTTCCAAAATACCCTTAACTCTAGGACTTTCAGAATATATATTTAAAACCCTACCAATATCGTTAACCGTTGTGGATTCCTCCATAAGAATATCTAAAGTTGCTGCAATTTCAGGGTAAAACTCCATATTTTCAAAATCGGAGTATGCACCTATTCTAGTTATCTCATATTGAATTGATTTTTGAAATATCTCGTTTTCAACCTTAACCCATTGATTACTTAAATACTTATTTTGTCTTGCTTGTAATTTCTGAGTTTCATACTCTTCTTTTGAGGTAGTCCTTAATAATTCAGAATTACCTAATGAATATTTTTTACTGACCCTTTCTGGTTCGACACCATAAGGTCCGAACATATTGGTAAGCGTTTGAAATATTGTTTTATTATTTGCCATTTTTTTTTTAATTCATTATAGTTGAAACCACTTTAAAGTGAATGTTATTTAACGTAGTCACATTCCACATACGCAAAGCGAGTCAATTGACCATTTATATTCTGAACATCAACAACATAACCAACATTATTATCTTGACCTTGGCTACCAGCGGTAGCATCACAGCCAGTAGGTTTGCCACCACCACGAACATTAGCTTTATCTTGTGGTCCAGTGGTTGTTTTCCATTTATAAAGTGTTCCGTAATTTTTTCTGGTAAAAGTTCGTTGCGTTGCCATTTTATTTTTTTTAATTCATTATATTATATAATTATCGATAACCAGAGAAAAGCCACATATATTGACCTTGTGGGTCTTGCATGTTTTTAGATACGTTTGGGTTGAAGTTAGGTTTTTTCGGTGCTGGTTTACCACTTGGTACTGTAAGTTCACGTTGAACATTAACAGCTTTATTTCCAGAATTAACCACCCAACTGGCTAGCATACTTTTTGCCTTACTTTTCAATTGTTTTAGTTGTTTGAATGAGTATTCTAAAACAAATAAAGCCATCGCCATTGCCATAATAATATCGTCATGTTTACCTTTAGAATGGTCAGCTCTACCATTAATATATACAAACGTATTTAATTCGGATATTAACCGTTCAGAACGTATTTTGATTCCATGGTCTAACCCCTCATCCCTATTGATTCTAACCATTTTTTCAAAATGAGCAACTAAACGAGTCCTATCACTACCAACTTGAAATCCAGCAGTTTCTTTTTTAGTATCGTATTTACCCACATCCTTTCTTTGTTTCAATGCTTTACCTTTATCGTCATAATAAAGGTTTGGGTATTTCATTTCTTGTAATTTTAATACTGTTGCAACACCCATACCACCAGTTATATCAACAACCAATAACGCATCATATAACATACCATATTCATATAAGATATCGGCTAATTTGTCTGGCGGTACTTTACCTTGAAACTCAACAACTTGCGTCATTGTTGTAAAATCAACAATAACAAACGTTGATGAGTCTTCACCATCACCACGAGAAACATCAGAAGCTAATATATACTCATGACCATCAATTGGGTCTTCCCATATCCATAATTCATTATCTTCACCACTAACGTATTTTGGTTGTTGTACATTATTTAATTTATGGTGTTGTATATACTCATCAGCAACAACGTTACCACCAGAACCTAAGAACGACACATCCAATTCCTGTGCAATCATTCTAGCGTCATTGTTCATGCCCCTACACATCTCCTCATACCAAGAGGATGTCGGTTTATAACCGTCTTTTATAAAACGCTCATATGATTCAAAGGTAAATTCAACCTCTTTTATTTCCTCTTTTTGTGTCTTTTCTTTATCTTTATATTTATACCATTTAAGGTCTTTATTATATCGATTATCTTGATACCAACGCATTTCAATTATATTGAAATTATTCTTTTTCTTTATCGCCATATCATAGGTTTCATAATATAACGGGTCTTGTCCATTTGGTGTTGATATAAGTGTTGCATGACCTCCAGTTCCCAAAGCGGTCAGAGCTGCACCGAATAATTCTTTACCATCCTCAATGAACGCTGCTTCATCCATAATAAGATATGTTGGCGTATAACCACGTAAAGCATCTTTAGATGTTGCAACAGCTTTTACTCTACAACCATTCGGTAGTTTAATTTCTTTCTTGGAGTCGGCAATAAAAATTGATTTTCTTTCTTTTTCTGGTGTACCATAATAATCGCTACCCCATGCCCATCTTGGTATTTGATTTAAGAAGTCCTTTATCTTTGATAAGAACTCAAACGCCATGTCTTGTTTGTTTGCGACAATAAGTATCGCTTCTGGGTTATCTTTATCAGCAAACGCAACTTTAACCGCCAAATATGCGGCAGTTGTTGTTGATACACCAGCTTGTCTTGGTTTAGCTACAAGGTTAAAACGATATTTTTCGTAAGATTCAACAATCTCTTTTTGTTTTTCAAAAAGATAAAAAGGTACGAAACCATTATTGGTCTTATCAAAAGTTTTAAAATAAGTTTCAATCGTGTATATAGGGTCTAATACACAATTTGTATACTCTTTTAATATTTCAGATGCTGTTAACATACAAAGCCTTTACATATAAATATGCCAAAAGGCTTAATATGTTATAATTTAGGTTATTAATCAGTCACCAAGACCGTCATATAGTTCGTTCATGATGTCATCCAACTCACTAATGGAACGTTGTTTGGCCTCTTCTTTTTTTATTGCAATTTCCTCATCCAAAGCAGCTTCAAATTGTTTAAACTTAACTTCGTTTAACATTTCACTAACTAAACGTTTACCCTCTTTGGTTTCAGCAATAATTTCTTTCATACATGAATTAAATTCATTCACTGGTAATTTAACCAATTTATGAAATACGTGGTGTTTCATATCATGGTCTTTTGGTGGTATGCAGTCCATTACTTTATCCCAAATGGCTGGACCAATTCTTAAATCCCATGGTTCTGCGGCCAAGAAATCTGCATGGTTTATAACATATTCATTCAATTGTTCATCTTCGGTAAAACCATTCATTGAAATTAATTCCAATACACCCTTTACCATTTCATGAATTAAAACTGGGAAGGTTAAAGCTTCAGCATTAATGACGGGTTTACCTTGTTCGTTGAAATCAACATTAACCACACCAGCAGCTTTTGCTGTATTTGGTTTAGGTGTCATAAAGTACATATAATCATTGAACGCCATCATTTTCTTATACTTATTAAGTAACGTTGGGTCAATATCCATTAGGTCTTTTCTACCCATATGGTACATATGGTTACACTTATTTGCACCACCTTGAATCATAGAATTAACCATTCGTCTTTTCATAACTTCACCCTCAGCATTTTGAATGTCATCAGCACGTTCAAAATCCAGATTGAAATCCTCATTTTCAAATTCCCTAGTTAGTTGACGCTCCATTGTTAAGTTATCAACCAACTTACAATTGAACTCGACCAAATCTTCGGATACGTCATAATCTTCCCTAACCAACCTTTCAGCCAAAGATTCTAAAACGTCTCTATGCTCCTTTTCACTTTCCATACAACCTAAAAGTAATTGTTGGGCACTTTCCATTAATTTTGGTAAATCACCCTCAGTTATTTCATTCATATCGAAAGCTTCTTTACAGGTATTTACCACCTCGTTAAAACGACCCAAAAGTAATTTTTGGTCATATGGTCTAACACCACCAGATGGTAACGCTGGGTGGTTACCAATTGACGTTTTTCGTTCTTTAATAGCTTCTTCAATTTCAGGGTGCATTCGCTCATTCATTGTTTTTGGATAACCAAAACCTTCAGTAATGATACCGTGCGCTTTTGATTCATTTAAAGCTTTTTTAATTAATTTATCGTATGATTTAGACATTACTTACTTTTTTAATTCTTTTACTTTTATTATCTTTTTCTTCGGTTTCATTGATTCCATAATACGTTCCAGTTCTTCCTTTTTAACCTTACCGACAACATCTTCTGGTGTTTGTGGTTCTTTTTGTTCACGTTGTGTTCTGACATATTCATCTTCAGGTTTATCTCTATGTGATTTTTTAATTGCGCCCGAACCTAAAGATGCTTGACAAACGGCATATGGGTTGTCCACATCACCCTGTTTTTCAACATCAGCGACACATCTATCAAACTTAGCCGTATGTACTTTTTCGTCACCAACTTCTGTAACCATTTCATCGTTTTTTGGTTTTGGTACAACCTCATCCATAAACCACTGATAATCATAAGCCAAATCATGGTCAAATCTATATACACCGATATCTTTTTTACCATCATTATTGATTACGTTAACAAACTGCCACTTAACACCGTTCATCATAAAAGGTTCCTCACCACTTCGTTCACTGTCATATTGAACAACATGACTAGAATTCGATACACCTTCAGTTTTCACAGCACTTGATATTGCAGCGGTTGCCAAATCCTCAGCTTCATCATCACCGACACCTGTTAAGTTTTTCATACTCTGAACCGTTGTTTGATAAGCACTTTTAATAGCATCACTACTTTGTTGTATTTTATTTGTTAATGACTCACCTTGAGCCTCCTTCAATACCGATAATATTTTATTCTGATACGTCATCTTTTTTATATTTCCATTCAATTATTATATCTCTAGCATAAAGTTTATCTTTAACATCTTCAATAGAGTCACCAAAGAAAAAACTTAACCTATCATCTGGATATTCATCATATTCTGTTATATCTTCCCATGCCATCGCCACAACACCATCAATAGCATCCCACACAGCAAAGGTATCACTCTCTTGTATGCACATTAATGATATCTCATCAGTTTCAACCCTACCAACCATATCGATATATTCCTTTTCAGGTGGTTCAGCTTGATTCTTAGCTGGATAAACATCCCAACCCTCACCATCAACCTCATCGGCTTCGGAAAAGATAAATTCACAAATTAATTTACCATTCCAATCCAACCCTATTTTATTTACAAATATCAGTTTCATTTTTCAGCCTTTGGTTTAGTTTTAGGTCTTTGTTTTGGTGCATACGGTGAATCTGGTCTTTCAACTGGTTTTTCAACTGGTTTAACATCAGGTTCAACAGTATGATTATTATCTTTATTATAAATAGAGAAAACTTCTACTACATCTAACATTTCTGAATTTTCGTTTAACATATTCTTTATCAAATGTACTCTATTTTCATTTTGTTTACCACTCTTTTTACCCCACTTTTTACCCTTACCTCTGGTTCCACAGGCTGAAGGCGTTGGTCTACATGCTGGATATTTAGACCTTTTTTCACCTTCTTTTCGACCACAAGGTTTACACTTTTTTCTACCAGTCTTTTTATCCTTTCTACAAGTGTTACAATCAACCCAACCTTTGGATTTACCTTTACCACCCTGTCTTTCAAACCAACCATGAAGACCCTTTGACTTTTCTTTTGAAAAATCAGTTTTTTTAGCTTCATTAAATAATTGTGGTATCGTCAGATATTTAATTAAATTTTTATAATTTATATTACCACGTTCACTCTTGTCGGTAATTGCGTTACCTTTTTCATCTTTTGGTGTTATGGTAACGTTAATGGTACCATTTTCCAAATCACTTGAATTAATACGAATTTTAACCAACTTAGACTCTACAGTTTTTTCCCAATCACTATAATTAAATTTTTGTTTAATATTATTTAGTGTGTCAATCATATCAAAATTGATATCAACAGCTTCGCCCTCTAAATAATCAGCTAATAATTTTTCAGCATCATATTCCGAGGCTATGTCAAATAGTTTATTAATTTGGTCAGGGTCTTTTAGGTCAGCGGCATTTACAATTACAGAAATATTTTCATCATTAAATCCACCAAGATAATCAATGAACATTCTAGCATCATAATTTTCCTCGTCATAACGATTACCAAGTGATACTTCTAAACCCCAAATAAACGAATTCCTGAAATCTGACTTCAAACTCGGATAATCCACATAATTAAGTACATTACTTACATTATAGAAAGAGTCTGAATACTCATCTTTATCAAATGCTAGTTTCACCAATTCTCTTTTTTGTTCATCGGTAAATTCATCAGAATAAAAATCTTGAAACCCAGCTTCATCATAGTTTTCCAGAGATGACTTGGCTATTTCAAAGTCTAAATCAACACCAACACGAGACTGAAAGAACTCATATACGTCTGAATTCTCATACATAAATTCTGAAAGACTGATTGGTGAATCTTTAGTATCCATAAACTGAGAACTTTCGAAATGAAACTGATACTTATCAGATTTATCATGTTTATTTATTAATATGTACAACGGTCCGTCATAACTATAGCTATTGAACATATTGTTATTATCAGCTGCGGTACACCACCTAGTACCTTTACCATAAAAACAAGAGGCTTCTTCGGTTTTTGGTACAATAATAATCCAATTAACGGTTTCATATTTATCAGCTTCACCCTTTATTTCTTTTTCCTTCTCAGTTTTTGACATTAAGTCTTCACCACTTTTCTCCATATCGAATACCAAATCCAAAAGCGTTTTAATATTAAACTTATTAATATCCTTACTTTCAGGTGGTAGTATATTTTTTGTCTTTGCTTTATGGAAAAACTCCAAGTCACCCTTTATTTTATATAAATCTTCGTCTTTGGTCTTTTTAAGTTGCTCAACATTATCTTTCCTAAACAACCATTTGGTATACATACCTAATTTATCATTTTGGGCGTTAAATGTTGGGTCTAATTGAATTACTTTAGTATAAATGGCTCTATCCCTATCAGGGTTTTCAGCATCAAAAGTACTGCGATAAAATCTAGTATAAGCATCATTAGAGCTTATCTCGTTCAACAGAATTAATTTAGATTTAATATTTTCTTTAAAAAGTTCTTTTTTAGCTTCATAAACTTCTAATTCACTTTCATAGATGTCATCCAAACCAAATTGGTTTAAAAAATCTTTTCTGTCTTGGTCAACTTTATTTTGATATTTCACAAAATCACTTTTGATTTCATCATAATCAATCGGGTATATATTTGCTAAGAAAATTGGTCTTTCTTCGTAAGAGCCACCACCTTTATAATCTGGATTTGAAATAAATTCATCAAACCTAACTGTAACATACGGTTGATTATTTTCTGTATAATTTATGTACGGATATAGATAACCTTCTTTACCAGCAAATTCTTTACTGAATTTATGGTTAATTGGTTGTTGATTTTCATCTTTAACCTTAACTTTTATCTCGAATTTACCAAAAGTACCACCATTCTCTTTAAAGATTTTAATCAAATTCAAATCCTTTAATCGATTATCGTTTGTACCACCCAATAAAGCTAATTTATCAATATCAGGTAAATTATCAAAACCACCCAATTTATTTATGTTATCTAAAGCTTTATTTTGAAACTCAGTTTTATTTTCGTCAACACCCTCTTTAGTTTTATTACCCCAATTTTTCGCACCAACTTTTCTACATTGAACAAGGGCACCTGACCCGTAGGCTGATGGCCAGACCGAGTACCTACTTTTAACTTTGTAATAACATGCGTCTTTTTTTCCAGAACTTTTCTTCTTTTTAGCTTCATCTATTGAATCAAACTCTTCGATTTCAACAATTAAATCACCAGAACCTTTTATAACCCTATGATATGATTCTTTTGGTATCTCAATCGCTTCACCAATAACCATTTTTCTTGGTAATTCATTATCAAATTGAATCATCCAATCGGTTTCAGTAACTGGTGTGACCAAACGGTCTTTTTTATCCCTATGCCAAACAAATTCATCTGAATCTGTTGTCTCATAAAAGGTTCTTTTTATCACACCAAACTCATCCTTTTCCTCATTATATGGATTTTCACTGTTCATTTGACATTTTGTTTTTTAAAAAATTATAAACTTCTTCCATATCGTCTTTTGACGTTGCAATATGGTCTGATGCCCAATCGTGACCATTTGATAATATGTTATCCACCATAGCTTTATCCATATCCATAATAGCTTTTGCGGCATCACAAATGGTTTTAACGTTTTGAAAAAACATATAGTTTTGTTGTTCTCGACTTTCGTCTAAATTCTTTAAAGATTCAGTAATCTTTTGTTTATTCGTCTTTTGGTTTAAAAATAATAGATTCATAGTTATTTATTTTTTTCTTGCCACTCATATGATATTTTATCTTCCTTTATTGGTCCACCAGCAGCCCATGTCCTACACGTTCGAGCTGAATGACATTTGAAATGGTGCATCCAGCAATAACCCAAACGACCATCCTCATCCGAAACAGGACCAGGCATACATTCATCCATTCTTGGTGAAATATCAAAGGCCACACAATTACCACATTTAGATTTTTTTGCCACATCAACAGTAGTTTTCCAATGTTTAGCCAAATCCTCCCAATACTTATCATCAGACAAATTCATTGGACCATATTTTATATGTTCAGCTTTAATTGACTTATCCCTATTTTCAGTGTTTAATTCTAAATCTTGAGTAGCTTTTGGACATTCCATTTCTGGTTCACCCAAAACCCTCTTGTTTGCACGTTCAATTAAATATAATTTCTTTTTACTAACTCTACTCATTTTATTTCTTTTTCAATTACCAATAACGACCACCACCACTTAAGCCAAGACTTTTAGCATATCTTGGTAAAGCACATGACCAATAACCAGCGGTCGTCTTATCTGTTTTTTCTGGACAATTATGTCTGTCAGAAAAGGCTTTTCTAGCTTTTGGGTCTTTTAATTTAACAGCTAAGTTACCACCACCAGATTTAGCACCAAAAGAAACTTTTCTTATATTACCAGATTTTGGGTCTCTAACATATACATAGAATTTCTTTGAACCACCCCTTTTTGGTTTATTCAACTCAACCTTTTTACCTTTATACTCAGCTTCTGTTAATAATGTTGTTAAATCATTTAACATCGATTCAACCACAGTATCATTGTTTTCTTTATCTAAACCTTTTTCTAATTTTTCTTTTGCGGCTTTTTTTTCACCTTTCAGAATATCTCTAATGATTAAAGCTAACATTGGGGCACCTAACGCAGCTAATTGTGTGAAACTAGGTAAGTTAGCAACAACATCATCTAATTCATTGATAAAATCAGATTCATCAATAACCTCTTCGTATATTGTATTCAATAAAATTTCTTCCCCATTCACCATTGCAACTTTTGGCATTGCACTATTAACAATAAACTCATCATTCTCATTAAGAGTTATTAAACCATTATCATATAATGATTTAACCTCTTTTAGTAGATATACGTATTTTTCAGAGCCATATCTGAACATAGATTCACCCAATGGTATCTTATTATCCAAATGATATTTAAGGCCGTCAGAAACGATTACAGACTCTTTTAATGTCATTGGTTTTGACCATTCTTTAAATGTCTCTTCAATGTCATCACCCAAAGAAACCTCATCCAAAGATTCTTTATCTTTAACCTCAACATCAACCTCTTCAGTATCTTCTGAATCGTCAGTCATATCATCATCATTTGATTTTGAATCAAAATCATTACCACTGGTCTCAACTTTCTTAATAATATCTTCTTGGTCTTCCTTATCCATTTCAGATGTGTTGGTTGCAGAAATTACTGAGTTTATTACAAACTTTTCCAATTCAAAATCTGGTTCAGTTAACCCTTTCTCATAATCTCTAAGTGATTGACCAATCTTTCCAGCCAACTGCTGAATGAATTTTTTTGGGTCTTCATCTTCGTCAGCCTCAACACCAGCGTCAAAAGGTTCGTCATCGAATGGTTTGTCGTTTGTTGGTTCTTTCTCATCACCAAATGACTCGCCTTCAGAATCACCGCCAAAACCAAAATCCGAATCAGATTCATCTGGTTCGGATACGGGTTCTGATGCTGGAGCATCAACTTTAAGTGTGTATTTTGTTTCTTCTAAAGTATAACCATCCTCTTCTTCTGAGAACAGTCCAGTTGACATTCCGTCAGCTTTAGTTTCGTTTAGACTTTTTTTTTTCCAGTTACATTTTCTAAGATTGAAATCACTTCATCTTTAGAGAATTTTTTAAGAAGTTCCGTTGCTATAGCCATTTCTTCAAGCTTCTTCTCACCAGTAGCTTTAGAAATAGCCTCATCGATTACGTCAATACCCCTAAGAATACTTAATGGTTTTGAAACTCTAACGTCATCTTCTGATATAGTTACTCTTCGATTTATTTTACCAGTAATCATTTCGTCAATCTTAGATTCGTTTTCAGATAGTGTAACCCCTTCAAATTCATCCATCACATCCTTTTCAGCTACATTATCACCGAAACCGTCTTCAGCTTTACCTTCTTTATTTTTAAATGAAAGTTCAGCACCTTTTTTATCAACAATATATTCTTGACCATCACCCATACCCTTTGTTGCTGACAATTTTTGGTCAGCTTTATAAGGATGGTGTTCGGTTACCAAATTATCATTTTCAAATACATTTATATTTGATTTAACACCCAAAGATTCATCAAGGGACTTGAATTTATAGTTCAAATGTTTAATAGCTTTCGCATATGATGGGTAAGCAAAATCTTTTTTATTTTTAAGACCACCAATATACTTGAAACTATCCTTTGTTAGATTTTCAGTACCTTCGGCAATCTTAATGTAATACTCATGATTTTCTCTGATAATACCATAGATTTTACCATCTGGACCCCTTTTAGTTAGTTCAATAACTGAACGGTCAACATTTTCTTTTATCATAGTTTGACCCATAAGTTCAAGCATTCTTTGAGTCTTTTCTTTACCTTTAAGGGTTGTTGGGTTAATGCTATTATTTTTCATTTAATTAATTTATTTTTTTCGTTTAATTATTTTATCCGCCATATCCGCCTAATACTCCACTACCCACCAATACGTTCTTTCGCATACCTAATAGATAGATATCACCACTGATACCACTTATGGTTTTAACCACCAAATCAATAGTACTTCCAGCTGCTATATTAACTGGTGTACCATTTAAGGTTGCTGTACCACCACTAGTACCACCATATACTTGTAAATAAGTAAATGCGCTTAGTGTGGACCCACTTGCTGGGTGCATTATTGGGAAATAACCGTGGAAACTTGACATAATTATAATTCTTTTATCATATATAAATATGAATCAGACATTAAAAAAACAAAGAATAAGTTAATTGGTATTAAATACTTGCTTCAATGCTTCTGACATTGGAATATTCTCTTTTACAGATTTTCGTTTTGCCTCATTCACTTTCTTTGCGGCTTCTTTTATCTTTTCTATCATTTTATTCAAATTTTTAAATCGGTTAACTAATACCATCAAATATAAACTGATGAGACTCAGTATCATCAGCATATATTTCTACATATCCAAGTATAGTATTTGTTTCTATTATTATTTTAAAACTATGAAGATATTTACCATCAGACCCAGTAGCATCTGGATTCTCTTCATATCTATATGTAATCTCGATATTTTGAAATCCACCTATTTTAATATTATGTGACATTTGAATACCACCAAGTTGCTCACCACCAGTTGGTTTAAAAAGTGCTGATGTTATTAATAACTCTTTATAGGTTTCATCATCACTTGGTGATAGCCCAATAATACCACTATATGATACTTCAGTTGAAAAATCACCAACGGTCTCATAAATACCACTCAATACTGTACCGTCATAGAAGCTAACAGAAAATGATGCTTTCCAAAGCTCAACATCGAATGGGTCAGCGCTTATTGCTGCAAGTAATGACTCTATATCAACTGAATGTGCTGTTTCTACTGTTACGAATTTAGGTTGAGTTATCGACACATTACCACTACTATCTTTGGTGAATAATTCTCCTGAGTCATTTACTGAAATTAATGTTCTACCAGCACTTGGCGAAGCTACTGTCCCTGAATTTACTTGTTTTTGATATATTCCGCTCATTTTTTCTTTTTATGGGTTTATTATTATTGTTCCGTTATTTATAACTGTTCCATTATCGGTCAATGAACCATTTATAATGAGGGTACTATTAGGTTTTATTTCTAAAGTACCAGTTACAATCAAATCACCATTAAATACTATTGTTCGACAAGGGGTAACTACATATTTCCCAGTAATTGGGTTTGGTATTTGGTCACCATAACCACCCAACGTATTACTACCTTCAAGTACGTTCTTTTTCATACCTAAAAGATATACATTACCAGTTACACCAGTAATTGATTTAACAGTAATGTCTATTGTGCTACCAGCACCGATATTAATTGGTAAATTATTTATTATTGCCGAACCACCACCAGTACCACCATATACTTTAAGATATATATAACATTCTGGTGTTGCACCACTTGCTGTGTGTATAATTGGAAAGTAACCATCGAAACTTGACATAATTATAATTCTTTTATCATTTAATAAATAGATTTAAAAAGATAAAAAAGTAATAAATAAGGGATTTAAGAGTATAATCTAGATATTTAAATATTATGAAATTAAAGATTTTAATAAGTGGTATTATAGCGACCTTGATTATGTTATGTTTTTTAATAGTCAAAACGGTTGTTTTATTTGATTACATGGAACATACTAAGATGATTGAGTGGTATGAATATTTAAGTTTAATATTCTTTATATTACCTTTCTTCATAATAACAAAAGAATTAATCGACATAATCAAAGAGGGTAAAGCTAACCGAAAATCGACAGAAGCGTTATTAAATGATTCTGCATTGATATCAAAAGCTGATAATAAAGGTAAAATAATCTATGTTAATGATAAATTTTGTGAAGTTTCTGGTTATAAAGCCCACGAGTTATTAGGTAAAGACCATTCAGTATTAAATTCTGGTAAACAAACAAAAGAATTCTGGACACAAATGTATATTGCCACCGTTAAGTACAAATCAATATGGAATGAAGTTGTGATAAATAAGGGTAAAAACGGTAATGAATATATTGTTGATTCATGGATTAAAGCTGAGTTTGACCAAAATGGTAAGTTAACTGGTTATATCTCAGTTAGACATGATATAACTGAGTTAATCAAACAACAACAAGAAATTGAGAAAAATAATTCTTATTTAGAGCATGCCGCTAAAATATTAAGACATGATATGCATTCAGGTATAAATACATACATTCCTAGAGGTCTTAATTCATTAAAAAGAAGATTAACGGATGATAAAATCAAAGAACTTAAAATTGAGGCGCCCCTTAAATTATTAGAAGAAGGTTTATCACATGCACAAAAAGTTTATGCTGGTGTTAAAGAGTTCACGAACTTAGTTAAAAAAGATGCCATTCTAGAAAAAAAACCGATAGTATTAGACGAAGTGTTAAAGACTTATTTAAAAAGTACAGCCTATGCAAGTCAAGTTGATATTAGTGAGTTAGGGGTTATAAATGCTAACGAAGCTTTAATATGTACTGCAATTGACAATCTAATTAGAAATGGTTTGAAATATAATGATAGTAAGTCCAAAATTGTTCGTATTTATAAAGAAAATGATAGGACAATTGTTATTGAAGATAATGGTAGGGGTATGACACAGGAACAATTTGAAGAATATTCTAAACCATATATTAGAAATAACAATAATAAAGAAAAAGGTACAGGTTTAGGGCTTAATATCTGTATAGCTATAATAAAAGAACATAGTTTTGATATTGAATGTGGTTTAAGTGAAAACGGTGGTTCAAAAATAAAAATAAAAATATGATAGAATCGATATTGTTAGTTGATGATGAAAATTTATTTCATTTAGTATTTGAAGACGCTTGTAGTTTGTTAGATATAACATTAAATTTAACAACACTGTCAAGCTCTGAAGATGCTGAAGAATTGTTTAAGAAATGGTTCAATAAAGAAATACCAAAACCTGAATGTATTTTTGTTGATTTAAATATCATAGGTTCAGCTTTTGATGGTATAGAGTTAATACGTAAATTAAATTTCGAATATGGTGATGAAGTAGTGTGTGGCATAATTTCTTCATCTGATGAAGCTGAGGAACAAGCAAAAGCATTAAAGGCTGGTGCCCAATTCTGGATTATAAAATCTGATGAGATTGAGCCAAGATTGGAGGAATTTAGAAAAGATTTTGCGGGGTATAAGAACAGAACACTACAATTTAAAGTTTATAAATAATGGTCAAATTAAGTGAAGATACTAAGATTGTTCTTTTAGATATCTATAAAACTCATAACATTACCCTTGAAGGTAATATATTGAAAATTATCGATACTGATGGTGATTCAGAGTTTGAAAGTTATCTTAATGATTGTAAAACAAAAGATACCGAAACTCGTAAAAAAAGACTTGAAATAACCAAAAAGGTTCAAGAACAGAATAAAGAACTACAGAATGCCAAAGACGAAATAGAACGAATTAATAAAGAATTGTTAGAATCCTTGGATGATGTTCATAAGGCTAAAAAAGCGGTTGAGGACGATTTGGATATCTTACAGAAGAAAAACCAATATGAAATGATTAATAACATCGTAAATGGTGCGTTATTTGTAATTATCGGTATTGGTATAGTAACAACATTACTTTATATATTCGCAATTGTAATAAATCGAGAAACACAAATAATAGGTTCAACATGGTCAAATCTATTAGGAATCCTATTAACAAATGCCTTTTCAATTGTTGGTACAATAATGGGCGTCAAATATGCAAATAAAGACGAAAATTCCTCCACATCAAAAAAATAATCAGTAATACTCCAATAATCATTGGTGGATAGACCAAAATAAAAGATGTACCAATTAGTTCATGCAACATCCAAAATATATTCATAGATATCCATGATGTTAATATGGCGTTTTCTAATCTTTCAGCTTTATGTTTAATTAAAACATATATACTAATCAAAATTGTCGGAACTATCATGACGATAGCCATAGTACTGAACTTTAGACACCAAAACATGTCTTTTAATAACCATGAAACAATATGAAATCGATTAGATGTATCGTCTAACATTCTTATCAACGACTAAAAGCTTTTCATTTCGGTCAATTAAAACCCACTCGACATCTGTTAATTGAAATACGTCTAAATGGTTTAAAACTTCATCAACATCAAAATGCGAACATGAATATAAATCAAATTGAAACATTGCTGGTGATATCGAATCCCAAATATGAATACTCGCATGACTAGTAGCTAGAGTTACCGTACCAGTCAACCCTTCATTACCTTCCTCATTAACGTATACACTGGTTGGTCCAGCAACAACTTTCATTCTTACCTTATTAACCAAATCAATGAACCATTGATTCAATATTTCAACCTCAGTAGGAGGATTTAAAAAATGTCCTTTTATTAGGACATGCAAGTGATTAGGTATAAACATATATATTTTTTATCAATAATAAATATCAAATAACATATTAAAGTGAATAGTTATTAGTTATGTCTGATTAATTTTTTTCACAAGATTAATCCACATCAAAATAATAATGGTGGACCTTAGATGGTGCTTTCATCATTGACCATAGGTCTGGCGCTTTAACGTCACCAATTGTATCATCGTTAATATGTGATATATGTAACTCTTTAATTAAATGTGCGTATTTTTCGTATGTTTTTTTACCACCGATGCACCACATATCATCAGTTACTGGGTACAATTCATTTCTTGGGTCGACAATAAGTTCACGATTAGATAGTTTAGGTAGCTTAAGTGCTGTATTATAACCAACCAAAAGCTTACAACCATTGGTCATTTCCTTAAAATGCTTAAGGTCTCTTGATGACTTCCATGGTAGTTCACCATTTAAACCAATGTAATTTTGATTATTAATTGCTAATATTGCTTTCATCGTCACAATGTTGCGTTGCTATATCTAATATTTCTTCCAATACAACATCATCAGATGATGGCTCATCTCGAACAACATATATCGTATCGTAACTGGTTGTTGACATTAACGCATCACCTGATTCCATATGTGCCTCACTAACGTGTTTGCTCATTTCACGTTCACGAATAAGTTCTGAAATTTTAATAAAGTCACTTTGTAACTTTAAATTTTCTTCGATTAAAGGTCTGCAATCATCAGTCTTAAGGTAATTCGTTATAATGTAACTACCAGACGAAAACATTAATAGTAGCACTAACACAAAGACTCTTTGGCCTGTCGTAAATTGTTTTAGGATTTCTGAGAAGGATTTGAACATTCTATTTCTTTTAGTTTTTTTGTCATTCTATTATAATTATCGACAACTCGAAGAAACTCAATAACTGTGGGCAAATCTTCAACAGAAATATCCTTTAAAAAATCATAACCAACAGTTTCCCTAATGATTATATGTTCATCAATTATCTGTAGTGTGTTCATGGTTTAAATCTATAACCAACAAACCACAAATCAACCCTAAAGAACCAATTTCCATTATGCTTTCCAAAACCGATTCGTAACATTCGGTTATCAACGTCTAAATCAATCTTCTCCATTTTTCTTTAAATTATCGAAATATTGATTTACTTCATCATCATATGGTTTGTTAATTTCGTCCAATTTATCGGCAATATGTCTTAACGAATGTGCTGACCAATAACCACCATTAGGTAGTTCCTCAAAATAATAGTAACCATCGACATCTAACCTAAAGTAACCTAAATGTTTTCCGTTTTCCCATAACACATTGTACGTTGTTGGATATTCAACTTTACTATCAGTTGTTAATTTAATCATATTGCAATTTCTAATTTACCACTTAGTTTTTCAATTCCCTCAATACCTGTAATAATAAAATCATTTATTGAATAATCATAAAAACCTTTTTTAGCTTCTAATGTTAGTTTAGGTTGTAAATCTAACGGTTCTTTATTCAATAATTCGTCAACCGCATCAAAATGTCGGTCATAGATATGTAAGTTCTGAACCAGATGCCTAAAAACACCAACCTCATAACCACAGTGTCCAGCAATCATCATTTGTAGTGCGGTATATTGAATTTTATTGATATACCCAGCCATTATATAATCATTACTACGTTGTATCAGTGTCATATCCAGAATTAAACCGTCTTGACCTTTTCTAACTGAAAACATTACTTCATACGCACATGGGTATAAACCATCTGTTTCAGATAAATCTGAGTATTGATACAAGTTTATTATATGTCTTCTAGAAAATGGATTTTTTATTAAACCAGTTAATAAGTCATCGATTAGCTTATATTTTGATACCGTGGCACCATATCGCTGACCTATTGTATTATTACCAATATTCCATTCATTCCACCAATTAATACCCATTTCCTTAGCAACATCCAATGATGATGTTTGTTTCTGATATATCCATAAAATCTCCTTAATACCAGTCTTAATTGCGGTATTCCTTAAAGTTGGGATAGGGAATTCATTTTTTGATAAATCGTACTCTTCATAAACACCAGTTATGAATTTAGAATGTGCTGGCGTTCCATCTGGATATTTAGGTCTTGGACTTTCATCCCAAGACCCTTCTGATAGTATCTTTTTAAGATTCTTTATATAATAGTCGTCAGCTTTAATCATTATATGAAATTCAATAACATAAGTGACATTATTGTTGCGACTGAAAATACCCAAAGAATCCATTCAATGGTCTCATTTCTATTTTGTTTTTTGCGATTAATCATAACATACCGATTAACATGAACAATGTGATAGCGGTTGCTGATACGATGAACAGCACCAATTCAGTGACTTCTTGTTTGCTTTTATTTTTCATAGGTTTCAATAGTTTCAATCAGTTTTTGACATTTACTTATTATATTATTAAAAATTTTGTTATCATATTCATTAGGTGCGTTCTCGATTAACGTTAAAATATCCGATAATCCATCGGCATAAAGTCTATTTACCTCGGCAGATTGATATTTTAATATTGATTCCTCAATGTCCTTTGGGTCAACATCATCCAACTTCTTAAATGAATATGCCTTAATATGTGAGTTAAGAACTTTACCTTGACTGTCAGCCAATTCAAATCTTGTGTAGTCGGTTGAACTTACATTTTCATATAGGTATCTAGAACCTCTTTTAAATATTACCTCCAACTCCTTAGTCTTATCGTTATAAGTTGATGCCAAGATATTACTTGATTTATAGAGTGCTTTAACACCGTTTTCGGTTTGTTTTTTGTGTAGTATCATTTGATTTTTATTTTTTTAACTTTATCTAATTTAATTGATTCTATAATCGTTTCCGTATTGTCACAGTCAGAAATTGTAACGATAACATAACTATTACCAGACACGTAAAGCTTAGCCTCATTATATAGTATCATTTCACAATCACAACTGTCACAACCAGTACCTCCGCAAGTACCGTTAAGATATACCTGTAGTTTACCTGTAGCTATATATTCCATAGTTTTTTTTAGTTTTTACAAATATACGTTATCTTTTTTAAATTGTCAAACATTGCTTTTGAAGATTTAATTTGTATATTTGCGATAACTGAAAAAAGAATAAGATATGGGTAAAAATGTAAAACCTAGTGTTAGAAAAATAATGCGAGAGGCTTTGAGTGATGTGGTAAACACCAATGGTAGTCATTTAACTTTAGAGCATATATTGTTAAGCACTATAATGGATAATGAAAATAGGGCCATGAATATTATATCATCTATGGGTATTAATATTAATTCGTTATATGATACAGTATATGAAATTGTTCATAATAATAACCTAACACCCAAAGTTAAAACACCAGATAAGATACCATTCAACAAAGAAGTTAAAACCGTATTTGACCACGTTGATGATGAAGTTGAATTGGTTGGTGATTTTGAAGTTGATACAGCACATTTACTCCTATCAATACTTAGTTTTAAAGACTTTAAAATAACTAAAGTATTGAATAAATTTAAAATAACATATGAAACCTTTAAAGATACACTAATGAGTACCGAAAGCTTTGATGAAACACCAATGGAAGATAATAATAAATCTAAAAAACCAAAACGAGTTGCTAGAAATGCAACACCAGTAATTAATAATTTCTGTCGAAATGTATCACTTGCTGCTGAGAATGATGAAATTGACCCAGTAATTGGTCGAGATAATGAGATTAAAAGAGTATCACAAATCTTATCTAGGAGAAAAAAGAACAATCCGATTTTGATTGGAGACCCTGGTGTTGGTAAGACTAGTGTGGTTGAAGGAATCGCTAAAATGATTGTCGATGGTGACGCTCCTAGAATATTATCTGATAAGAAAATTTATTCATTAAACATGGCGTCAATGGTTGCTGGAACCAAATACAGAGGTCAGTTTGAGGAAAGGTTAAAAGCTTTAATAGACGAATTGAAAAATAATCCAGAAATAATATTATTCATGGATGAAATACATACAATGGTCGGTGCTGGTAATGCTAGTGGGTCATTGGATGCCGCCAATATATTTAAACCAGCATTGGCAAATGGTGAACTACAAGTTATTGGTGCAACAACACTTGACGAATATCGCGAACACATTGAAAAGGATGGCGCACTTACGAGAAGATTCCAACAGGTACTGATTAACGAACCAACAGTTGACGAAACAATAACCATACTAAAAAACCTTAAAGAAAAATATGAGAATCACCATAAAGTAACCTACACAGACGAAGCCATCGAAGAATGTGTTAAATTGTCCGATAGATATATTACTGATAGGTCAATGCCTGATAAAGCAATTGATATTTTGGATGAAGCTGGTGCCGCAACAAATGTATCACAGGAAAAACCTGCTTCAATTAAAAAACTTGAATTAGAGAAGAAAAAACTTGCTGAACAAAAATTATTGGTTGTAAGTAGACAAAAATATGAAGAAGCTGCTGAACTTAGAGATAAGGAAAACAAACTTAGTAATAAACTTGAATCTGAAAAATTAAAGTGGGAACAACAATTGGATAAAAAACGAACAACAGTTGATGTTGAAAATATTTGTGAAATAATTTCAACAATGACTGGAATACCACTTAATAAAATATCAGGTCAGGAAAATAAGCGATTGGCAAATATGGCTTCGGTCTTAAAAGAATCAATTATCGGTCAAGATGACGCTATTGATAAAATAACACAGGCGATTAAAAGGAATCGTTTAGGTTTAAAGGATAAACGTAAGCCGATAGGAAATTTTATATGCTTAGGACCCTCAGGTGTAGGTAAAACAGAATTAGCTAAAAAAATTGCTGAACAATTATTCGGTGACCAAGATTCTTTAATAAGGTTGGATATGTCAGAATATATGGAAAAACATACGGTGTCTAGAATGGTGGGCGCACCTCCAGGGTATGTTGGATATGAACAAGGTGGTCAATTAACTGAAAAAGTTAGGCGTAGACCGTATAGTGTTATATTATTCGATGAAATTGAAAAAGCCCACACGGATGTTTTCAATCTACTACTTCAACTATTGGATGAAGGTCAACTTACTGATGGTTTAGGTCGCAAAGTTGATTTCAAAAATTGTTTAATCATTTTAACATCAAATGTCGGTGTTAAAGAACTGTCGACATTAGGTACTGGTGTTGGCTTTAAAACTGATGCAACCATTGTTGGTAAAGAACAACGTGATAGAAATATCATACAAAAAGCATTAAAAAAGAAATTTTCACCTGAATTTCTAAACCGTATTGATGATACCATAATTTTTAACTCATTAAAGGTTGACGACATCAAAAAAATAATCGGTATTGAAATTGAAAAATTAAAAAAGAATCTAACAGATTTAGGATATGAAATAACTTTGGATAGTGCAGCTATTGATTTCTTAGTTAAAGAAGGTTATGATGAAGCTTATGGTGCCAGACCTTTAAATCGAGCAATACAAGTACATATTGGTAATCTTATCGCTGATGAAATTTTAATGGGTAATATTAAAGAAGGTTCAATAGTTAAAATATCATACGATAAAAAGACCAACAAAGTCTTCGTTAAATAATGCCACAAACAATATTTAAAACCAAAGGCTGGAAATTTCCAGCCTTTTTTTATATTTATAATAAAGAAACGTAAGATGAAAAAAGATACTACAGAAAACCCACAAGATATTGTAAAGTTAAACGTACCACTATTAATTAGGTTATTAGAGTATGCTAGAGAAGACGCTGAGACTGATATGGACCTTCATGACGTTACTGAAAGATTGATAAAACTAAGTACAAAAGGTTCAATACTCGATATGGAGGATTATGACTCGATTGTAATTCCGAAAAAAGAAACAAAATCTGAGAAGTCGGAAATTAATGAGAGTAAGGTTGTTTTAAAAACTATGGATGAAACCCCAGAAAGTAGTATCTATTTCATAACTAAGGGTGGTAGGGGTATCGGTGGTGTTGAAGTTGGTAATATTACCAATAAACCATCAGATAATGAGTTAAAACTAATCGAATTTAAAGTGTCAGAAGATGAAGACCCTCAAATGGTAATAAATTACGCACTTAGACTTCTGTATAAAAAATTCCCAAACGTACAAAAAATATCACTGACCGTTAAACCATCCAACAAATATTTTTGGGAAAAAGCTGGTGCTCAACGAATCAGTGATACTGAATATACTTTTTTTAGATAAGAGATTAAACCTCTAAGACGCCAGAAGCATAGTTTAAAGTGTCTTTTATTGACTTAATATACTTATGCTTACTTGCGTGTTTAAAACTACTTAAAAAGCGCTTTAAACCCCCAATACCAGCGTTATAGGCAACAAAACCCTCTAATACATCATTCTGTTTTAAATTGTCATGCATAATGAAACCCCAAAGGGCTAGGTTATTATTTATATTTGATAACCAAACAACCATTTTGTCATATTTTTTTTGTTTTGATAGCTTATCATTAAAAACAAACGAATAATCACTAACACCTAAGTCATAAAGTTCGTTACCCTTCACAACCTTCTCTAAATAATGCAAAGCGGTTGTTGGCATTATCTGGGCAATACCAACTTCACCAGAAGTGCCCCTTATTATTTCGCCATGCTTACTATGACCAGTAGTATAATACTGCTTAGCTTGACTTTCCAACATAATTTGACCAACCAACAAATTAAAAACCAACTCGTCTCTTAAATTAAAATGGTCAATTGAATTTAAAAACAAAACAACCGTTTCAGTATCAATTTCAGGGTTGTAGATTTCAAATCTATCAAAAACATAGTCAAAACTATCTGGTAACATTATTAGGTCATCATTATTAGGTGACCAATATTCCGAAAACTTACTTTCTAATGACGTTAACTTATTAGATAACCGAATGTTTTGATAAAATAATACGAATACCACAAATGTTAAAATACCAAATCCCAATATTGTTTTCTTATCCATAATTAGTTAATTTAAAGTTTAGATAGCAAATATAGTTAAAAACTCCTAAACTACCAAATTATTGTTCACCTACGTACTCATGGCTGAAACAAACTCGCTTATTATCAGCATAATGGTTGTTAAAGATATTATCATGTTTTATATCTGTACGAAGCTTCTTATTTTTTGATGTAGCTTTCCATAAAGGCGAATGTTCCCTATACCAACCAAAACGTGGATGGGCAGTTCTTGAAAAGAATCTATGTCCTAGGTCTATATGTATTTGAGCAATGGCATCTGAAAATCGAGTACCTAATCCAAACCCCTGATAGTCAGGTAATATTACTGTTCGATGCTCCCTCCAAGCATTTTTTAAATTACCATTAGGCATTGTTATTGTGGCACCAAATGCAACAATTTCACCACCAAATAACCCAATATAACATCTAGAAGCTTTTGATAACTCACCACTTAGATAGTGATGGTCTTTAAACATTCCCCACGCACTATGGTCTGCACGATATATTTCGAGATTGATTTCTGGTCGGATAAAAAAAAACCGTCATATAAATGACCACTATCTGTGTTAATCACCCAATCAGGCTCTAACCAATCAACAATGTCGTGGTGACATGTTGAAACTACAACATTTTTGATATCGTTCTTCCTCACATATCTAGATAGAGCAACACTAGCAGCTTTTGCTACATTTCTATCGACAACACTGGTAAATTCATCGATTACAGCATTATTCTTTACCTTTCTCGCCAAGTCAGCTCTGAATTTTTCACCATTAGATAAAACATGATATGGCTTATACCAATTAGGTATTGTATTTAAACCAACGGCCATTAATTTATTTATTGCTTCATCTGGGGAGTTAAAGTGTGATACCACCGATTTATCGGCACCCCATATGGGCACTTCTTCATCCCCAAACGATTTAAGCAATGTGGATTTACCTGTTCCAGAACCACCAACAATAACACCTAAAGAAAAATCCTTTAATAACTCATCATCTGGTAATTCCCATGGATAAAATTCTGAAGTGCCATTAAAAATACAATCAAAAGCCTTTTCACTGGCAACAATAAAATCATCTTTAATTACACTTGAAGTTAAAGGCTTAGATGACCTATTTAGATATTTTCTAACATCTTCCATTAGAATCAATCTAAATTTAAAACTAAAAATGTAAACAAACAGAAAAAGCCGAAGCGTTTGCTTCAGCTTTAATTCTTATAATTTGTTAAACTTATTTAGAAAGTTTGTTGATTTTAGCCTCTAACTTAGCCAACCTGTTTTCAACTAAGCTATTGTTGGCCTTTTTCTGCTCATTAAGCCATTCAACTTTTCTGTTTTCAACTTCTTCGGCTACGATTTTGTCAATCATATCAACCAATTTTTCTTCTGAGATTCTTACTACTTTTGGCATTTTTAATATTTTTTAAGCTTAAGATATTATTCTTCAATAATAAATATGCTAAAAAATATAAAAGTCTTATTTATTTTCAATAACCTTGAAAATTTTTAGTAAATATATTATATTAAGGTCTTTGACCTTCGCAAAATATTCAATGGCGTCTTCATAATCATAGGCGTTAACAACATTAACGACCTCTCCACTATTATTAACTAATTTGAATTTTTTCAAGCTTAATTGTTTGTTTATTTATAATTATTTTGCTGTTAGGTAAATAATAAGATAACTGCTTATATAATTCCTGATTATCATCTATTGACACAAATGATAGTGAACCACCATAAGACGTATCCAAATATTTTATTTCTTCAGGTATTGTAACAATTTTTGTTTTATTTAAACATAATAATCTTAATTTTTTGAGATTCTCTAAACCTTCAGGTAGTTTAGTTATCGGATTTTCATTTAAACTGATTATTTCCAAATTTTTGAGATTGGATATGTTTGTTTCAAATGAGTTGATGTTACAGTTAACCAATGCCATATGTTTCAAATCTCTAAACTTATTTATTTCTGATGTGACCTTTGTTAGATTTTTATCAACTAAACGTAATGAAATTATATCAGAATTGATTAATCTTAATAAGAAATAACCCATATTGAAACGGCTAACCCATTTAAAATAGGTATTTGTCGTGGTTAAATTTGGTACCATTTCCAATATTGAAATTAGTTCATTTTCAAAGAAACCATATAATTCTTTATCACTAGCCAGAACACCCATACCAGAGACAGTACTGTTACCTTTATTCATGAATTGACCACTTTCAAAGTGTATTTGAAAGATTTCATTAGAATTACCCTTTAAGAATTCGTCTGGAATTATGACATATAGCTTTGACTTATCACCGTTAGGTCTTAATTTATTCGTATATGACGTGAACATACCATTACCAGCAACAGAAGTACACCATGAAGTAAAACGCTCAAAGATTACTGAAGCATTTCTGGTTTTTGGAACATACACAATATAATTTCTATTTTTGAACACTAATTCAGCTTCATTAATGTTTACAAATCTCATTATCATGGATTTCATACCAGAAACATCCTTATCTATGAATGGGTCAACAGCATCAAATAATAACGATAATGAACTATATGAATTAATATCTGAATAATCAGAAATATTCTTTAAATTATAATTGTTCTCACAGAATTGTTTGAACTTAGATTTTCTCTTATTAGCCTCAAATAACTCTAAATACTCCTTTGCTTTTGGTAAATCCTCACAAGCAAATCTTATAGCACCCTCAATATCATCAGATTTAATTAGATTATAGTATACGGTTAACATCCACTGAAGAAAAATCTTGTTTTCTGTTGGGTCAGCAGAAATCATACTACTGAAAACAAACAAGGATATTGATATCTTTCGTTTAAACCGACCGTCCTTGATTTCTTTATCAGAATATACGGCTATTACAGTTTCAGTCAATGGGTCTTTAATATCGCTGGTATATTCATAACCATCTTCAGCAAATAATATCAACTCGTCATCATACTCAACCTCTTGGTCAAAAATATCGAACTTTTCAGCCAAATATTTAAGACGCTTAGTTATATCATATGTTTTTTTAGCCATATGGCAAATATATTAAATTACAAACTTAACGACAAGTGAAGTTAGAAAAATTTTGAATACTTATCAGTTTCAAGATAATCTTCCAATTGCTTAGAGTAAAATATCAAAATTGGGCTTAATTCAATACGAGCGAAAATATTCAGAAAAATCTCATTCGGGTTTTCACCATCCGTTATTCGATATTTTATCTCCTCAAACTCTGAATTGTAACCTAATTTTACAAGTTCGTCAACGATATCATTATAGATTTCCCAGCGTTCAACATGGGTATCATCACAATTATTTATGGTATTCAAAATAAAGTTTTTATAATCAGAATCTAACCGATTCTTACTTGAGAAACCATTACCAGTTATGAAGTCTTTTATGCTCATTTTTAATGGTGTTTTCTAACATTGTTATTTGATTATAAATATCAAAATACAACACGTAACGACACTAAAAATTCATAATTTTTTCGTATAATCTAGTTAATTCTGGTGATTCATTTTTTAATTCTCCCATAACGTCCAAACAAGCAATATTTGGGTTTTCACCATCCGTTAACCGATACTGTAATTCTTTGGTTTTTAACGAATTTTTTAAATTATCACGTAATTCCAAAATTACTTGATTGTAAGTTAACCACTCCCTTACTCGGTTCCTATTCTTACTAGATAATTTTTGTAACATTACGTTCTCATATTGAACTTCCAGTACAGTAGAAAAATCACCATACGTATCCTTCAATATCTCCCGTATCTTCGCCTTCATAGCATTTATCTACTCTCGCATACCAACATTACTAGATAAACGATAGTTTTCAATCTTACCATCAACCCAATCCCTAATCAATTGAGCTAAAAATTTCTTACCAACACCCTCATGCTTTCTTTTCAAATAATGTAAAAGATATTCACCATTAGTTAAGGTATTATCAGCTTTTATCTTAAATGCTGGTAATTCATGATATTCACCACCACGTCTTTCTGTAACAACAGCTGGCTCATAATTCAGATTAAGGTCATCAACGATTCGTTTAACGGTTTCAGTATAAACATCCGATTCGTTCAAATGTTTTACCAATGACCGCATTTGACCCTCTGTTATTATTAATTTTCTCTTCATATCAGTAAATATCTGAATTATACAAAAACCGATTCATCTCATGTTGATAAGAATAAATATTTTTCCAATAACAATTGATAAACAAATCAATAACCAATTCAATAGCGATATCAGTTGGTAAACCATATTGCCGCTCAACTTGACCAACCAAATAGTCAAAAGTATGTCTTTGTACATTTGGTAAAGTGCTAACATTACCATTTAAATAATTTGTAATATAACCACAATAACTATCAAAACTACCAACCTTTTTGCCATAACTATCATAATAATGAACCAATAGTTCAAGTAATACAATTGTAATATGGGAATCAATCACATTATCCATATGACAAATATATCAATAATTCAGATATTTAACAATATGGACGATAACTTAGTTGACATAATTAGGCAATATTACAGAGAAACCTATTCGATAAAAAGAATGAAATTGAGAGAGGGTAAACGCTTTTCAAAAACAATCTTGATGGATAACTTATCACCACAACAACTCACCAAAGAAAATAAATTTTTAATTAAATCAGAAATCACTGAACAAATGTCCAGAATTTTAGGCATTGATAAAGATATGATTAATCAAAGCTTAGATTGAAGTTGAGCTAAAAACCCCTCAAAATTATGCTTACCGTATTGTCCTTTCAATACAATGGCAACAGCATTAGCAAAATCCTTATAGCTCATAGACTCATCAATACTAATAATAGCATCATTTATCTTATCAGCCAAACGCTTAGCGTCATTACCATCGATTGATTTTAACATCTCAAGCTGAGATTCTGTCAGTTTAACTCTTTTCATTATCTTTGTTTTTTAATAAATATATATTCACTAATTAAAATTCTTTGTATCGAACGTAGTTTTTAAGTTCTCTTATATCGAGTCCAGACACCCCCTTATAACCTAAATCCACAAACGCTTGGTTAAGTTCATTTGTCGACATATCTTTATATTTGTTTGCGAAATTTTCTTTTTCTTTATCTGTTAGTTCTGTAACAGTAACAACTGGCATATATTCACAACCTAATTTTTTGAGTGCTAACGCTCTATGTCTACCTTCTTGTTGCCTATTATTCACCGTGTAGTAAGGTAATGGGAATTTATCACCTTTCTTCATGTCATTGGCGTATTTATCCACCAATTCTTGGTTTATATAATTAAACATTTCATGGTAGTGCATTTTAAAGTTATCCGCAACCGTCTTAAGATAATTTTCTGGTGATATTAGTTTAAGTTCATGGATTTCGGATTTGTTAAGAGCATAGTAAATCGGATGCTCAAAACCACCAAACCTTTCCATGTCCATATCGAAATATTTGCAACAATCACATTGTGTTAGGTCATCGTTTGCTTCCTTGAAAAGCTGTTTGACCTGTTCATTGATTAATTGCTCTCTAAGCTTTATTCGAATATTTGACATTTTAGTTAGTATATAACTTCAAAAGTCGTACAATTTCATTTGGATTGACTCTCATTGATTTTGCTGCGTCTTTTATTATTTTACTATTTTGTTTAGCGTGTGATGTTGCTCCACTTTCTTTTGATTGTACACCATGTAATAATAATGCGAAATCTTTATCTCCGAATGCGGCCAAGAAATCATTTACATCAACATTAAGCTTTTTTCGTATAGCTTCACCAGTATCTTTAACTATAACAGCTTTTCTGAAACCTTCCTTATCAATTAACTCATCAGCTTTACCACCCTCTGAGGCTATTAACCTAAGATTTTTAGGTATTTCAGATTTCCTCTCTTTCCAAAACGGTAATGACTTTGTATAAGCATAGAAAAGAATATCGGGTCGTTGCTTTGCAGTCTCAATCCAAGCATCCAGATAATATTGTTCAAAGAAATCACCCGAATCGTGAATTCGAAATACAGTTATTTTACCCTTTTTGGTTTCATAATGGTTTATTGATTTCAATAAAAGATTTGTTATACCATTAACCCCGTTTGATTTATAAGTGTCTTTTATAAGGTCAAAGTTTCGCCATCTGAGGTTTCTTACATTTGGATAGGTCATTTCAGCACTGGCAGCATAACATCTGATATCTCCAACATCCTTAATTGATTTTTGATTCGATTTGAATTTACCACCAGTTGGATGTGCAAAACTTTTACATATATCAGCAAATGGGCATGTGTAACCAGCTGGTAATGACAGTGATGGCGCATTTATTTGCCCTAATTTTGAATTGGGTTCAGATATTGTTAACACACAATCTTCTTCGGTATTTATCTTACCAGTTTGTTGTAAATGTGAAAAGGGGTCAAACTCACTATCCTCTTTAAGCAGTTGGTTAAAATTTGTTATATATTCAATATCCTCTTTTAGATTTCCAGATAGTTTATTAAACGTCTCGAAAATATTAACCAAACCCCTTGCCGAAGTTTCAACGTTTTCGCTCAAAGTGTTTTCATATAATTTCCGTGTTAAATTTTCTTTTAATAATTTTCGTATCATTACTTCAATTTATTTAACTATAAATATGTTTAAATTACAGTTAATCAACATTAGTTATTATGAGGGCATATTTATTATAAATGACTATTTAATGAGTGAATCTATAAAATACAAACTAAGGAATAAGTTAATAACCGAAGGTGAAATTATTGATGAGGATTTCGGTTCAGCTTTGAAGAAGGGTATGATTGGTGGTGCCATGTTGGGTTCACTTATGTCATCACCGTCTTTTGGTGCCGAAAAAAGTGGTAAGGAAAAGGAGCCAACGCCTAAAGTGGCATCACAACACGAATTCGGTGATATAACCAATGACGGTATACGTTTTTTAAGAAAACATTTGCGTTTGGATAGACCGATTAAAGACTTAAGTAATGTTGATTTTGATAATGCTTTAAAACTAATTGATGATAGCTTGGTTTTAAATTTGAACAATGAAGTTGACAGTTTGAATTATGGTGATAGGATTAAAAATGTTGAGAATGCAATGAACTGGGTCTTTGCCGATAAAGGTAATCGAGTTGATGGTAAAGTTGATAAGGATTTACTTGTTAGTTTAATCGAATTCCTTAAAGAATGGAAATCAAGACAAAGAAGTGGTGGTGAAGAAATTAAATCAGATAGTAAAGTTAGACCAACGGTCATACCGTATGGTTTATTTAAATAATATAATTCATTATGTTAAAATTAAGTAATATTTTTGAAAATCTGGACGGCAAGATGTTGCCATTGGAAGAGGACAAATTATATGGTAGGCAAGTAATTGATGCCACAACTAACAGAATTGGTGATAAAAGTGAGGACACGTTAAATAAATTGGCCATTGCTGGATTATTTAGAGACTATTTTGGTAATATCCAACAACTAAAAAGTAAGGAGCAGTTGGATAGTGTATTCAAGAAATGGTATGAAGGTACCTTAGATAAAATGATTAAAACCAAAGCCTTTGCCGAAAATAGGCAGAATGCCAAACGTTATTTGGATGCTTATATTGCTAATGTTAGAAATTTGGGTGATAACGCTAAACGGTTCTCAATGAAAAAGATTGAGAGTGGTTTGGTCGATTTGGTAAATAATAAAAAATGGTTGGAATCTGGAACTATATCCACAAAAGCTGGTATATATGAACCTGATGAAGCAGATATCGTATATGAAGATGATGATATTCTGATATTAGATTCAAAAACAAAAGCAAAATGTGTTAAATATGGTTCTGGTGAATCTTGGTGTATCGGTAAACCAGAATTGAATTATTATAATACATATCGTTTGAACTATGGTGCAACACCATACCATGTATTACAAAAAAACGTTGAAGGTGACGAACATAAGTTGGTTATAATGAATTATGGTTCCAGAGGGTATGCAATTGCTGACAGAAGTAATAGTGGTGAACGTCATGGTGGACCACAACTGGCAATGCAATGGTCTAACGTTGAAGAAGCCATTCCAAACCTTAAGGGTAAAGAAAAATATTTCCCATATAGGGAAATAACAAATGAAGAGCGTAATTATGCCAGCCTATTAAAACGCCAATATAATAATGATAACCTTCAACGGTATATTGAGGACATGACCAGAGATTTGGTCGTCAATGAATCAAACGTAACACCAGAAGATTTTATACGTGATTATGTTGCTAATAATCACACAATTTCAAACTCCCAAGTTGAATCATTAAGTGATTCAGTTAAAGAAAGTTTGATTGAAGCTGGCTATTTTATTGGTCGCGGTGCAAATCAAACAGATTTATTGAACGATAAACAACTTAGACGTGTAATACGCCTTAAATTAGAAAACGGTAAATCATTAACGGAACGAGAGTTTGAAATGATTCAAAATAACGATGAATTAATGGAAGTTTATAAAAAATCCATTATGGATAAATATAAACAGTTTATGGATGCAACCAGTAATTGGGGTAGACGTAGGTTCAAGTTAAGCTATACCGAATTATCGACTTTGGATGATGGTGAGATAAGTCAATACGTTCAAAGAATGGATAAGGGACTACTTAAAGGGTTTTTAGTTGAAAATGGGGTTGATAAAGTTGAGTTTTTGGAACGTTATGGTGTTCATAACGTTTTTACTGAAGAACAAAAAGAAATAAATAAATTAATCATGTCAGCTTCGGATAATAATTCAGAAGCAATTGATAGATTAAATCAATTGGTACCAGAAGATATTGATATTGATTTTACTGGTGATATGATTAATATTAACGATGTTCCAAAATCAGCTATTAGTGATGAAACATCAAATTTCCTAATGCGTTTCAATGATTCAAGATGGGATGACTATTATTATGATATTTATGATGGTGATTCAGATAGATTAGAAGAGGACTATGAAAATTATTTGGAAAGCGCTTTGGGTGACTCAGAATTCAGGGAAACAATTGAGAGTTATGGTATAAAACCCGAAGTGAAAGCACTCGATGAAGCATTTGAAGCTAAGGGCCTTAAAGATGACATTTTAAATCATATCAGTGAGGAAATGAACGAGGCCAGCTATGAAGCTAAAAATGAAAAGTGGGGTGAGATATGTAATAAGGTAAATAATAGAATTACACTTGAGTATGCAAACTATCGTAGAGACACTTTAGATATATCAATGAATGTTAACGCATTTATAATCAATGGTGGTGCTAGTATATTCAGTGCAGACGAAGATGGTGATTTCACGACCGATTTAGATTATGTCTTAGAAGACTTCTTGGAGATATATGATGACGTACCAAAGTACTCAGATGAAATATGGGAAATGGTTGATGACAATGATATGGCACCAGATAACCAAAGTATAGTTAATTTCATTAAAGACCAAGCTGATGATTTGATTGAGGATGATGAGATGGATTATAATGAAGACGATACCAACAAACAGAGCAAGGAAGAAATAATAATGTCATTGCGCAACACATTGAAGGGTCTTAAACAACCAGAAATGGCAACAAAGATTGAAAATGATTTGGTTGAAATTATTTTTGACCGACAAAGATTCAAGATGGATGGTAGTGTTTATGTATCCATGTACGATAAAAAGCGAAATAAAGAATACGAAGGATTCATTAAAATTGCTGATATACCAACATATTTCACAAACTATAAATTATTTGAATCAAAAAATCGAATCCGTCTTAAATTAAGAAAATTTCTTTAAAATCTTTGTTTTTTTATTTTATTATCAGTATATTTGTACCATAAACTAAATTAATATTCGGTTATGGGATATACTGTCAAAAAAAATATCACAGATAATTCTGGAAAAATTATCGGGGTAATTCTGTGCGCTGATAATGGTGATGAACAATATCTAACCATTGATGAGTATCGTAAATTCATTGAAAATCGCCTAAAGAATAATATTAATGATGATTAATATATTAATAGGTGCTGGTACAATTGCTGTGATTATTTTTGTCATAGCAATATTCTCACATGGAATAGCGGAACATATAATCGGTAATGATAAAGATGAACAGAGAAATGTGTAAAGAATGTCCATGGGCTAATCATAGCGAAAATAACGATAGATTCATCGGATATGCAAAAAAAAATAATAAGACACATAATTGTCATATGATTAAACCAAGTAAAAGAAGTAGGTTATGGAACACCAAACCTGAGTATATTTGTATTGGTTGTTCAGATTGGTTTGACAAAAATAAACCTAATGTTGATTTAATACATAACGATGATTTAATGTGAAGGTAAAATTGTGAAGTAATGGGATTAACTCGTGCTGATAGACATAAGAAAATGTATAGCAAATGGCGAAACGAAGGATATACACATAAGCAATGTATCAAAATGGTTCCTAAAAATAAACGTAAGGAATTCAAACAGGCATTGAAAATGTCATTCTTTGAAAGCCATTTCGGTAATCCATTTAAACTTTTATTTAAAAAATAATGAGTAGAACATATAGAAAAATAAAATATCTATCTGAAGGACCTTACGGCTCAAGAGAAGAAAACTATCTTTATATTGAATATCTGAACAGTATCGATTATGTTAATGTTTATGACGATACTGGCGAACTTTTATTCACCTTTTCAGAAACTGAGTTTGATATGGGTTCAGCATTAGCAGTTGCATTCACAAACTTTAACGATGAACGAATGGAAGTGGTTCTTAATGATGAATGGAATAATATTATTAAAAAAGAGAGTGAAAAACATGCATTAATAGGTAAGACCGTTAAAATGGATTTGGGTTCTTTGGTACCTGTTGAGGTTCGGGTTGAAGATATTGACAGAGATGAGGTTGTGGTGAAATACTTGTCATCATCACCTAATAGAATCGAACGATTTAAAATTAATGAGTTTTCGTATTTAAGTAATTTAGATTTAAAAGAATTAAAATGAGTGACGAATTTAACTATAACGGAATCCCTGTAGATAAATCAATTGAGGTTCAGCATATAAAAGGTTTAAATTATCCAATACTGGGTTATGCACCAGGTATGTATTTAACAACATGCGCTAATTGCGATAAAGAATTTCTTGGTGATAAGTATGCCAGACAATGCTTAACATGTGCAATTAATGCGCTAAATGAATCACATCTAAATCTCATTAAGGAAAATAATAGATTAAAAAATAACTTTAAAGATTTAAAACGCATTAAAGAAGTTTTGAATACAATTAACTTAGATAATGATGAGTGATTTATTGAAAATTGGATTGATTCCTGAATTCCCAAAACAAACAATAAGAACCTTCATATACTATGACCCAGATACTGGTATTTTATATGAAGAATTGGGTCCCAGACATTTAACACCTCAAGAAAAACTGGAAAAGAAAAAAGAAGTTTTAAAAAATATTGAAAAATATGGTGGAAAAAAACGTGATAGGTAAAAAATGTAAAGAAAAATGGTACCCAACCTATGCGCCACATATTATATTAGGAACCAACAAATCGATTTTAGATTATATATATTATGGAAGAAGAAATGATGGGAAGTTTAACTAAGAAGTATGGTTTAACATTAAATGATATTGAATTTTGGAGACATAAAACTGATGTTCAGAATGAGGTCTATAATAGAATGACTCAAAATGGCTTGGAATTTAATCAAATAATGCCAGTCGAAGACCAGATTACAATTACTGAGATTTGGTTAGACGTTATTAAGAAGTACAAAAAAGAACTTTGATGCAACCGAAAAAAATAAAAACAATTAATAGAGAGGTTTTTAAGTCTGTAGCTGAAATTATTGACTACCTTTGCACATTAAATGGTTTTGATGATTGGTGGTATAATTTAGATGATGAAACTGAAAATGAAATAGAAACCAAATTACGTAAAATAATTAGCAAAAGATTTGTTAATGGAAAATAAAATTGAAACACTAATCGTGGCCGTTTGAGAACCATATGGGTAACATTAAAACCATTTTATACTAAAGCCGAAGATTATCACCCCGAATTAAAAATTAAATTAGATGAATTAGCTAAACTTCTTAAAAATAAATAATATGAGAACAAAAATAGTATCAGCATTTCCTGGAACTGGCAAATCATTTTTTCATAAAAAATACCCAGAAAAATCATTGGATAGCGACTCAAGTAATTTTAGTTGGGTAAAAGACGAAAATGGTAATAATACTAATGAGAGAAATCCAGAATTTCCTCAGAATTATATTGAACACATTAAATCTAATATTGGTAAATATGAATATATTTTCGTATCTTCACATAAAGAAGTTAGGGACGCACTATTAGATAATTGTATTTTTTTCTACTTAGTTTTTCCTTGCCAAACCAGAAAAGAAGAATTCATACAAAGATATCGAGATAGAGGTAACCCAGAATCATTCATTCAACTAATCGATTCCAATTGGAATACTTGGATTAACGAAATGTATTGGATTGAATACGGTTGTGAAAAAATAACCATGGTATTGGATAACCTTGAAGACGAACTGAACCATTTAAATGCCGTTGAAGTTGTGGATGATGAAGGTGTGGATTTTGTGACTGAAATAAAGAAATTAATTGATTAAAATGAAAAATCATGATGAATATTAGTAAATTAAAAAGTAAAGATTTTGACACCATAAATGACATGGAGTTATATTTAAACGGTAACGACATTAGTTATTTCAAATTTGAAACATTAAACTATGTCGATGAAAAAACACTACCCTTCCCAATATGGAAAACAATTAAATTAAATAAAACGAAAATTCGTTTATGGTATACAGAAAATGAAACTTCTAGATAACATAACATACTTTTTCAGACGTAAGAGAAATCAATTCCGTAACCTCAAACGTTGGTTACCATTAATATGGAACAAATACGATTTTGACTATTCATACTCAATCGATATGTTCAAACGAGCACTATTGGACCAAGCTGAATATATGGAATCCGACAATGCGTGGGGCGTATCAGCAAAAGATGACGCTAAACGAATTAGAATCATTGTATCACTAATGGAAAAGGTTTATGACGATACATATGCTTTGGAATATCAAGATAAACTAAAAGAACTGTACGGTGATGATGTTTTGGACTTCAATTTCGTACCATCAGAATTTAAAGATATGAATACATTAGAATGGGGATACAAAAGCAGACCCAATGCTGATGAGATAGATAAAATGCATAGCAAACTACTTAAAGAATCACAAGCAAAACAAGAAAGAGCCGAAGAATTGTTATGGAAACTAATTGCACATAACATAAGAAGATTTTGGGATTAACAAAAAAAAAATAAACATTATGGTTACAATATATTATATTACCGCATTTTTAATTTGGTTTATTATTGGAATACTAGTAATAATTTTAAATGTAATGTTTTTGCAAAATGGTGGTGATTACAACCCATTTAAAGACCATCTTAGCACAATTACAAATATTATACTTTGGCCAATACCATTAGGCTATGGAATCAAAAATTACTTAACTAAAAAACTTAACTAATGGCAACATCATTGGATAAAGACGTAATACGTGAAAGTAACATCACCAGAGAGGATAGAAATATCAACATAACACTAACCTCAGACCAAAAAATTATAATGAAACTAAAAGGTATGAAATCTGGCGAAGTAAGTATAGGTATCGATGAACTATATGACCAATTAACTGGTAATAAAGAAACCACTAAAAAACCTATCGTCTATAAAACAAAGGAATCTGATAGATACGAACAACCAAGTATCAAAGTAACCAAAACAGTACTAAACGACCTAAGAAGTCAAAACGCAATATCTGGATTAGATACAGAATCTTTAGCCAAATTTGACCAAATAATTAAGAATCTATTAGACAGCTATAAGTAAACACCAAATCAAAAAATCCTGAATATGTTCCAACAAATTCATAAAATAGGACATAAAGAAATTAAACCAGTCAACGTTTGTGTATGAGAATCATCATCATAATGCCATATCTCATGACATTCAACCTTATGACCAACACCTTGATTAGTCCCAACATCACCACAAACCTCACATTTGTAATTCGCCTTAGCATATGACTTTTTTCGAATAATATCCCAAACCTCTTTCGAAACATTACTTCGCACATTACTGTACCATGCTGTTGACGGTACCAATTCAATTGTTAATTTCATCTCACTCCCCTTACAATAAAGTGTTTTTTATAATCTTCTCTCGGTATTAAATAACCCTTAGTATTACTATTCTGGTCACCACTGAACTCAGTCATGTAAAATGTGTTGTTAGCTATCAAAGCTTTTAAATCATCAGTCCTAATATACCAAATCTGCTTAAGATATTTATAATACATTACAAACCAATCCGCAATGGTCACACTAATACCAGATGGCTTTTCCCTAGATTCAAACTCTATGAACATATTCCCAGTGTCAAACTGAGGAAAACAATAAACATCAGTTTTAATCTCATAGGTCAGTGACTTACCACCCCGCTCAACCAATAAATCATATTGATTATCTTTGTTATTATCAATGAATTTAGCACCCATTGATTCCAAATCAACCAAAACAGTCAATTCACCCTCTTCACCAATCGATAGGTCAGCCTTAAAATTGTAATTTGCCATAATACAAATATACCAAACATTTAGAAAATAATCAATATTTATAATTAAACAATTATTATTATGAGAAAAATAGATAAACTCAAAAATATCCAAAAAGCTAATATATTAGCTGAACAACGTTACCTGCAAACTAAAGGTTTCTTCATCAATGAAGAAGAAAACCTATTGTCCGAAGAAAGAATCTCAATGGCAGAATTCCTAGGGGAAACCACAGATAACCCTGAAACATTGCTTAAAATGTTCTCAAAATACCAACCAAATGATAGTTGGTTCATGACTGTCGGTTACACAAATAACGTCAAAACAAACGTTACTATAAAAAATGAAGATATGTCAACCCTTGAAGACATCGCCAGAAAATTAGGAAACAGAGCCTTCACTGACATGGTAAACTCAGAAGAATGGAAAACAGCAAAAGATAGCGGAAAAACATTCAAAAATCCATTCGCACAAAAAACCATTAAAGGTGAATCAATACCATCTAAGATTTATTCAACCAAAAGCTTCACAATCCAATGGGGTAATATAAAAAATAAAGCCGATAAAGACGCAGACGTCAAAAAAGTCTATGATAAATACGGAATTGAATGGTCAGACGGTGGCAAAATAGACCCGAATGACCCAAGAGGCCAAGGATGGGAAAACATAGAAGGTACACCATTCCAACAACACCAGACCACTGGCACCAAACGATTAGCAATCTATAATAAAAGAGAAGGTGTTAAAAAAGGCAAAACAAAATACTTCCTCAATTATCAAGATGATATCGCTGAACTCACACCAGATGAAGTTAACTACATATTCAGCCTAGCACCAACCTCAACCGAAACCAAAATGCCCAAAAGATTGCTTGACATGGAAAACCAAGAAGCAGCCCAAGAAATCTTCGCGATAGAAAACGCATATGAATTTAAAAACTTGAACCTAGAAAAAATAACCTACATCCAATGCTCAATGAAAGTCGGTGATAAAAATCTAAAATTCTCATATGTAAATAAAAACGCAGCACCAGACGGACTAGAAAGTGGAGAATTTGCACAATTCATCAACCCTAATTGATAAACAAAAATTAGAAAAATAGATAAACTCAAAAATATCCAAAAAGCTAATATTATAGATGAACATCCAATATTATTGATATCATATGATAAAATATAAAGGTTTAAATATCAGTGATGAGAAATTCATACCAGAACTTAAAAAATTCATTTCAAAGTTCGAGTCTGATGAACAACTATTGAGAAGCGGTGGCATACCCATCGACCTATTGGACCGATTGGCCCACGGATTCTCAGAAGATGATTTAACAACAATAACCCCAGACAAACTAAAGATTAAATGGAAAGATGACTTGGAAAATGTTAAATGGGAAATACGACAGAGCGGACTCACACCAAAGAAATGGGCCGAAAAAATAAACTTGTCAGAACCCATAGATGTCACATTCCGAGAAGATAAGGAACATAAGAAAGGATTCTACTTAGAAGATGGTCACCATAGATATATGGCCGCTAAAATATTGGGTAAACCACTTAATATGAATCTGGAAATCAGAACCTCACCAATAATGACAATCGCACCTAATATGTCCTACGATGACTTCCATAGATATGTGTTCAATAAACTCAATACCAAAATAACCAATGAAACAAACTCGATTAAAACCCAATTAAGAAAAAAACTTATTGAATATAAGAATATATCCAAAAAACTATTATAGTTATTAATGAAACTTTTACCGATATACGAAAACATTATAGCATCAAATGATGAATATAAAATAGACGCTTATATGAACGGAATAATATCAGAATCCGAATTCTTCAATAATCTAAAACAACTTAACGAAGGTATGGAAGATAAATTAATTAATTTCGTGGGTACAACAGTTAACAAACTTAAAAGCTATTTTAATGACCTAAAAAAATACGGAAATAAAATAGGCAAAATGTTAAATTGGATAATCGGTAAAATTAAAAACCTATACGATAAATACCCAAACCTAATTAAAGCACTGGTAATACTTACAGTTATGGTAGCATTAGTTATGGTATCAACAGCTAGTATGGCCGCAGGTGGTGAACCAATAAACATAGACCCAGAATACTTAAACATAGTGCTAGGGTATGCAAATGAAACCAACGTGGACGCACAATCATTAGCAATGCTGATTGACGCTAAAGATGGGGTGGTTGACGGCAAAGAATGGAACGCAAATGATATTAAGAATACCTTCGAAAATCTAAGACGTGAAATGGGTGAAGTACTTAACAATATGAAAAATAAAGACAATACCAGTGGTAACGTTTACCTGTTAATCGATATGTTCAAAGAAATGGGTGATAAATTGGTCGGGTATGCAATTGAAACTACCAAGACCACAGATATTGATGGTAATATCACCTCCGCTAGTAAAACCTACAACATCTTCAGTAAATAACAAATGAAAATATTACCAATATATGAATCGTTAATCAATTCAGACCAAAGAGCCTTTTAAACACCTAAAAAATACCAAAATTTTTTTCCAGGAATTTTTTTAACCCACCCCCATTTTTTATATCCATTACAATTTTACCGAAAATAAACACAAAACGTAAACCAATATACGTAATCTATTTACCCACCCAATTTACCCATCAGTAAATTTTACCAATATATACACACCTTAAATTTTTTTCCCAAAAATTTTTAAGGCCACCCCCATAAAAGATATTCATTTCGATTTTAGGGAAAGGCGACCTTTGAAATATTGCAAAAATCTCCCAAAAATTTTATTTACGTAATCGCCCCCCACTATATAACAACGTATAGGGGGGTATGTAAGAGGGTTTACGGGAGGGAGGGGTACGGAGGGAGGGGATATACCAGCCCTGGTACCTATAACATTGTGTCTAATGCACTAACTTATTTTAACCATATCAATACCTATCTGAATAAATTGAGTGCTTTAGAGGGCTTTAATAACGTGCATACGTTTTATGGTAAAAAAAAACCTGCAATTTCTTGCAGGTTTCATTTTTTTTTGTTATTGGGGTTTAGTTGAGTTCCAATGTTGCCCCGTTCGCGTTTACGGCTTTCAGTTCGCTAACTTTGTACTGACGGTATTTCGGGGTTCGTAGTTCCTTGCGAATGATGTCTTTAGCGATTGTCAAAGGTCTGCGAGTATCTTCTTTATATTCGCCTTCGGTCTTAACAACCTTTGTGCCGTTTACCTTTGTTCCGTACACGTAAAGTTCTTTTGTTTCGTTGTGAACTTTGATACCTTTAACAAGGTGCGTATAAGCGTCTTTTTGACCGTTGCTCATAGCTTTGTTTGGCTTGATAGCTGCGGCAAGTAGTTCTTCTCTTGCTTCTTCCAACAAAATGTTGTCAATGCCTTCGTAGTTGTGGTTCAATGCTGAAACGTCAAGTGTTTTGAGCGTTTCGATGTCCTTAGCTTTGGCGTTTTCGTAAGATACGCCTACGTTGATTGTAACATCTTGTACTTCGCCTTGTGCGTTCGTATAATCTTTGATACGAACAAAGGTGCATCCGTTTGTTTTGCTGAAAGAAACGATTAGGTCAAGTAAGTTGTTCATTGTGTTGTTGTTTTAAGATTACGGCAACAAATGTAATGCGAAAAAAATTACTGTGCAAGTTTTTTTTTATGAAAGTTTTTACTACTTTTGCAGCAATCGTTTAAATACATCATCAATATCTTCGGGCATATATGTTATAGCGATATATCCTAAACATATTCGTGTGCTTGATTTACCTTTTTTATAGTAGAATCCGCCATATTTACCCCAAGAAAAAATCAGACTACCTTTCATATTGTTAGTCTTTGGAGTTTGAAGATGATTTGAATAGTATGGCTGATAGCATATTCAGACCGAGTGCTTGACCGAGAGTAATTTCGTGAAGTGATGTGAATATATCGGGCATAATCCAATTCCAAATTAGGTATGTTGGTACAGCCATTACGATAGCTATCCCGAATAGCATTAGTAGTAGTATTACGCCACCGAATAGAGTTTCTAAGAAATTTTGCATTTATTATTGTTTTAGAGGTTTATGCAAAAATACAAAAAGATTTTGATATGTGCAAATTGGGGTGTATTGTGTACACAATTGTGTACATATTAAAATGTTAGGTGCAATTAGTTTGTTGATTGGGATTCAATTCACCAAAAAGGTTTAAATTTAATCATCTGCATAAGCAACTCAGCATTAACTTTTGGACATCGGTGCGCTTTATGTCCTTTGCTTCCACACTTAGTACAAGTTATTTTTTCTTTGTTTTCTTTCATTTTTATTACCTTATTTAAATGATTTTCATTGTGTTTTTGTTTGATGGTATAAAGGTAAGAAAAAGATTTTAATTATGCAAATTAAATGCTAATTAAATGATATGAAACAGTGCCGAATAATAATGACTCAATTCGACAAACCGCTCTTTTGATTGTGCCTCTATTGATTTCACCGACCAAGAAATTATAATAGTCTTTGGTTATTTCATTCGCATGAGATGCTGGTACGGTGTATATTGCTTCTTTTGGTAACGTGAAATTTGTCTTTTCCATTTCGTTGTGTTTGATGGTATAAAGGTAAGAAAAAAAATGGAACTACCAAATAGCGTTGAACCATTCGTCAAATCTTTCAATTGTAGCATCTTCATGATTCTGTGCGCCCATTCTATATGAGACTTTTGCTATTTTGTAAACCTCCGCTCTCGTCCAACTGTCCTTAATAGGATGAATAGTGATTTCGTTGTGTGAGTTGACTTTAGGTCGAGTAGGATTTTCTCCTATATTTCCCCATTCAGAAGGCAAAAGAACATCTTTCCATTCTCCATTTAAAGCTCTTCTCTCATACTCCACTTCTACTTCATCAATACTCCCTTTCCTACAATATTTTTCGATGAATGATTGTGGAATTTGAGGTATTTGAATGATAGCCTGTCCAAGATGCCCATTCTGTTGAGTATAATACAAATCAGGGTCAGTTGTAGCGATAATCTTTTTAGGATTTTCCACTACATCTCCTTTTGAATAAGGTCCAAATACTGCTCCTCCAATATCCTCAATACAATAATCACCCTCTTTTATCTCATCATCTGTGACGATGTATAAATTGAATGGTTGATACTTCTCTTTGTATTCACCACTTACATGAGTGTGAATAAGTTGACCATTTGTTGTTTTCCAAATAGTACCTGATTTATTATCGGTTTGTAGAATGATTACCTTTGCTTTCTTTTTCACGGTATCTATATTTAATTTGATTACGTGGGTAAAGTTAAATAAAAAAAATGGAACTACCAAATGATAGTTCCATTTTAATTCAGATATATGGTTTATCTTACTTTGTTAGGACGAAAGGTATTTGTCCGCTTGCGTAAGTACCATTGATTTTACCATCCCATTTTTCGATAGCCATAGCTTGTAGAATTTCGGGTGTAAGACCTTTAGACCTGATAAGTGCTTGTTCAGTTTTCAATCGTTCAAGTTCGTTGGCTTTTTTCTGTTCCAAGATTTTTGATTCGAGTACGCTGATATTTGCATCTACTTCGTTTCGGGTGTCGATTTTATCACTTACTTTGGCGGTAAATTCAAGTTGTGCTTGAAAGGTTCGCAGTTGAAAACCTACTTCTTCAAATTCTTTGGCTACTTCAATTTCCAATGCTTTTTCAAATGCTTATTGTCCACCTGTTGCCATAAGACTATCTGTATGATATGCTCTTGAAAATTCTTTAATAAGGTCATCAATACGCGGTTCAAGAATGTTATCTTCAATAGCGTCCAACATACCATCACTATTACCATCTAATCGGCTACCTGCAAAAGCGATGTCAATACATCTTTCTTCAATAGCTTTATAGCTATATGTTGGTCTTGCGGTGAATTGTGTATTGTTGGAGGCTTTCAGAACCAATGGTTGACTAAAGCCACCACGTTGGTCATAAAGTGGTACTTGGAATAGTTCCATACCTGGTGCTACTGTCCAAATTCTACCTTTTACGAGTGAATAATCACTTTTACCGTTCTGTCCAAAATTCTGCATAAGGACACCTTGATGGTTTGGTGCAACACGGCTACACGATGAGATTGATACAACGGCAACGATTGCGATTAGAATGTTAAAAATTTGTTTCATTGTTTTTTAATTGTTTTTATTGGTTAATGATTTGATTATTTGTTGGGTTAAGAATACAATGGATAGGATAACCCAAACGATACCAATCCAAGGGTTAACGTGATTGAACACAAATGGTGATAATAGTAATGGAACTAAAATCAATATCCATTTGATTGTGTGTCCATAAGGTTTTAAACTTTTCATATATCTGAATTTTGATTACGAATGTAAAGGTATGAAAAAGATTTTAATTATGCAAATGGTTTTTGAAATCTTTGATAATAATCAACCTCATCACCATTTAATATGTCATTAAACTCTTTGTTGGTAATTAGATTTGCGGTTGCGATTGGAAAATTGTAATTTGCCCCACCTACGATAAAGTTTTTTCGTTTACCACATTTACATTCATAAATGATGTTTCGATGATTGAAGCTAAGATATTTGGATACGATAGGTTTAGTGAACCTACATTGATGTTTGAATAATTTTGATAGACACATCACGCAAAGTTTTTTCTGAACCAATTAAGTTTTTTCTTATTCAGTTCGTCATATCGTTTGTATTCCTTTGAATTTTCTTCTTCGGGTGTGAATATCACGAACATATTTCCTTTGAATAGGAGTGATTTAAGGCATTGATATTCCAATGCTTCTTCGGGTGTAAATGCTTGACCTTCCATTGTTTCTTGTTTTAAGATTATGGTATAAAGGTAATAAAAGATTTTTAATTATGCAAATTAAAATAAAAGAAAAATCCCCAACCTAATAAGGTCAAGGGATTTTCCCAAACTAAAACAACACAATATATTTTTATGAGCCAATGGGCATTGGTCTTTTTTCGGGATTATAATAACTTTCAAGACTTTGCTTTGTTGGTTGCGCTTGTGTATATCCGAGCATCGTATATTCGGGAATCCATTTACTGTTGGTTACAACGCTATCCATATTCACCATTTGTTTGACCTTTGGTTCGTGTTCGGTAATTGTAAGACCTCTTGGTGATTCTGCAATTATATATGTTCTACCTTCATATTTTAGGTCATATATTACAAGTTTACCATCAATGCCAACTTGTTGAATGATTGTTGGTGCAGTTTTTGACGATTCAATCACGGTAAATGTATTGTCTTTAGCTTTTTGTATTCTATCGACTTTACTACAACTTGTAACTGCAATTGCCAATACTGTTAGCAACATTCCGATTAGGATAAAAGTACTTTTTTTCATTTGTTTTTGTTGTTTAAAGATTATGGTATAAAGGTAAGTAATTAATTCGTAACCACCAAATTATTTTATGCGCAAAAAGCGGCAACGGCAAACGCTATAACCATATATATGATAAGCATTTTATTTGCGTCAGCATCTGCGTTACTTCTGCTCACTTTCCAATCTTCAAAGTTTTTCATTGTGTGTTGTGTTTTGATTCGTTGGTAAAGGTAAAAAAACATTTTCAAACTACCAAACCAATTATAAGATTTCTTTTTAAATCTTTAACTTTTTTAAGAAAATGGCTCTGTAACCATATTAAAACCAATTAGTTACCAAAAGGTGTGTATATATTCTAGTTA